>JGI24022J15233_10005305_pt1 | contig 13625 bp, 7 predicted proteins | sample Ectturendosymbi2_FD_15233 | JGI IMG/M metagenome (IMG submission 15233) | reverse complement strand
TTATTCGAGAGAGGGTTGGTACAACAAAGGAATGGCTCGTAAAGAGGCTGTTTTTTCGCAAATTTGTTTGCATCCGTTGGCATATATATCACTTGTTTTAAAAAAGTGAGTTTAGGACTTTTGCGGAATGTTCGAATAGCGCGTGTACGTCCAAAGTGGGCCATTAGTCCTACTCATCCATAAGTTATTATGTTATAGGTAGTTACGCATGAATTATACATTTTTCTTGTTTTACAGAGAAAATATGTAATACAAAAAATGCAAAAATACGCAAGTAATATGGCAGATGAAAGTCCATCTACTATAGTAATATGGCAGATGAAAGTCCATCTAATATTATGAAGTAGTGAGAATGAAGGACTGAACACAGGTACACTGGAATTGGCTATATAACATATGAGTAGAGAAATATGGTCCACTCTGTATCTAAGCACTTTATTTTTTATTGACTCATTTGTTTATGAACTACTGAGGCAGAAACGGGTATTATCATTTTAGAAAAATTGATACAAAAATGCTTGCTTTTCCGCTAATAAACTTTAACGCAGGTTTACTCCTCTAAAATGAATTAGGTTTCTCATTATTGTGCTTTCTTGGTTTGCCTCCTTTAATGTCGAGACAAAAATATTGAAAAAACTATGCAGACATAAGTAAGTCCGACGTTTAATGACATCAACCTGTCACATCATCACTGAATTTTCTGTGTTCTCAAATCGATAAACAGGAAGCAGACATGGTTCATTACAAAGAAAACAGTTATTGAAAACAATGGGTATGACAGTAAGTAAAAGCAAACTTTCCGAAATGCATGCTAAATGGTTTTTAATATAGTTTGGATGCAGACCTCGAGATTAAAATATTTTTTCAAATTTTCAGCATTGTTTGACAGAAATTAAAAACGAAAACTGAAACTCACTTGACTTATCCGAATGTGAATGACAATCGTGGCTTAAAGCGCGGTTGAAATGCATATCGACTTCATCGCTAGTTGTTCCACTGAAATAGTTAACCAAAACGCATCGGGTGCTGACACGGTATTTCGCCGAACTTTTGCGACACGACTGGTGGCATGACCGAGGAACGGCGTTCGAAGTTAAGCTCGCAGCAGAGTGGTCGGCCGCCGTCGAAGAGGATTCACTCCTTTGTTGGGAATCCGTCCGATTCCTTTCGTCGAGCTGTGTCGGCGTTGAAAATGGAGGCATATTTTCATTTTGACCATGCTTGAGCGCTTCGGTATTGCACTTGGTAGGATCCACGTCCACCGCAAATAATTCTGATTCAGTTTCGCAGCTCAAATCGTCCGTATTAGTTTGAGCAGAAGCGAATGTGCTTTGCCTGTTGCAGGTGTTTATCTGCGAGTGCGACAACTCTGGCAATGGTAACTCGTCTGTCTTTTTAGAAATTGACTCGATGCCTTTCATGTCTACTTCTGTCTGAGTTGAGTCGAAGATTGAAGAAGAACTGGTTGATCTGCTGCTAGGACAACCGCTAAAAACATTCTGAGGCGAAAAATGTGGCTGCAACTTAGTTGAAGCTCGGTCGCAGGAAAACCCAGTGTCGCTTGATGCTGACGAATAACGATCGTAGATGCAACCAGATCTCTGCGTAAACAAACCAATTAATTTTATTTTGCTTTCTTTGTAAAAACTATTAACTTATAATTTAGATTTAGCAACCAGTAAAAACTGGGTAGCGTGATGAAAATTCACCAGGGAAACACAGCAGGTTTGAATTAATTTTTCCTCGGAAAATACTTCTTTACAAATTGTTTAATGATACAAGAGTACTTCCGAATGAACTCCAGGCTTGAACCGAACATCACTCTTGTGATTCAAAAAATCTAGAAGAAATATTATTTTTGACTGGAAGTTTTGCCTTTTTTTGAGTGCAGGTACTAAAGGAAGATTAAGCTTATCAGAACCAATTTGCTCAAATAGTCCTCAATTATGTCTCAAAAATAAGTCAGTTTTTTTCCATACAGACCGACTTTTAACCGACACAGACAGCTTTCACGACGAATTTTTTTAAATCATTTAGGACAAAGAGCGATAAACGTAACTACCTTTCTTTTATTGCGGAACACGATCTATAGCGGTAAAATCATACATAATAATATATTTAACTACCTGCTCTCTGCCCGCTGAGTACTTTCCACAGAATGTTTGACCTGCATATGGTTGGTGCAAAATATCAGTGCAGCTCATTGTGCTGAACAGCTCACTATACATGCGCTACCCTGGCTGCAAAACCGAAATATAATAGCATTTAGTTTAGACGATAAACACGTTAAAAGTTGAAGGGAGCGTGAGTTTCCATCGCGAAACTTGGAAATAGTTTTTCAATGGTTCGTGCTAAACTCACAGCGCATCTGCAATATTATACTGTACTATATATGCCGCTGTAACGCAAAGCAGTATTTCAACATCAGGAAAAACTAAATAATTACCGCTGCCCATTTAACTTGAAAATACGCAAATGTTTAAGACCATTTCACTAACTCGATTTACAGTGCTTTTTCGCAATACCATGCTCATACCGTATATATCATACATTTTCACATATAAAAAAAGGAAAAGTATTATGCTAAACGCAACACTATTTGCTTTCTTTTCTTCCGCCATTAGAGAGGTGGAAGCTATAGTTGCACTTACAGAATAGTTTTGTTCTACAATTAGTTAGTTTTTCAGGTTGTTGGGTTACAAAAACATTTGAAGAAGAAACACATGATGTTTTCAGACATTAGTTCGGTTTTTGTCCTCCATTAAGTTGTGCAATATCTTAACTCAAACCAATTAGAGACTAAAACGCGAAGACATGTTTTAGTTTTATTTTATCATCTTTTTATCTGCACTACTTTATTTATAGTGTTGGGTGAAGGAAAACGTTTTTTATGATAATGAAGGTGAAACAAATCCATGAGTTCAGCCGATATGTTTACTAAAATTTAAAAACGTAGTAAAAGCTCTATCCTATTTTTAAACGAAGCAGACTGCGGTAAGAAGAAAGCAAGATTTCACCGATAAACTTTCGGGACTGCACTCACTAATAGTGCCTCGACAGTGAGGCAGACTTGCACTGATAGTAAAAACGCCCCATGAACAGTTTTTAAGTGCGGGAAGAAGTCAGTTTTTAAAAAAAGAGCGAGAGAGTTGTTTTTTGTATGCGTGAAAGTCGTCAAACCGTCCGACTCGATCGCGGTTCTCGCTGGTAATTGAAAACGACGCTTCGGTTCAGGTCTTCTGCAAACATTAGCGACAGGCTTTGTTGCTTGCTAATAAGTACCTTGGCCGAGCTCATTACGGATAGCTTCGAAAGGATTAGTGTCTGTGTGTTTTGTAAGGCCCAGAATCGTGAAAATGTTATTAGTTTTCTGTTGAATAGCTTTGACTGTGACAGAAATTACAATTTTCATGGCAATTTTTTAAAACCTCCTTGTCTGGCGAAGTAATTTATGCGATCTTGGTGAAACCACCTTGGGACCTTTTCAGATAAAATTCATTCTTCTCAAAAAAGTAACAATATTTTCTTAAGCGCGTTTTTCATAAGCTTGTAGTTTCAGGAAGCATGATACAGAGACCAACGGGTGCGACGTACATAACACGTCTTTGTTGCAAGCTCTTAATAGCTTTGCCACTTAGCAAGCACCTTGACCGATTTGTTAACCGTGTCTAACTTTTAAGCTCAAAATCATTTGTATGTAGAGCTCCTTGAGTCCTATATTTATTGCACAAATGTTTGTGCTGATTTCATGTATTCATTTGAAAATCAAGCTTTATGTTTATACCTCTGTAACAACCTGAAAGACGAGCTGCTGCAGAGGCGAGGAGTGCAATGGAAAAAAAATCTTTTTCCATGAATCAAAACATTTTCTTGGAGTTGGCAGTCATAACAAAATGTTAAAATTACGGTATAGCGTCTGATAAAAAGTATAAAAGTATTTGACGCGTTGAAAGTCTCCAAGCAATTCTACTCAGAACCTTTCATGTCACGTGAGAAATAACTTGCGACGCAGCAATTAATGCAAATGAACCTTTTTTAACAGACAACCTACGCAGCATTTGCCGCGGATCCCTACCACATGCTTCAACTCGGGCTATTCTGGTATTTATGCGGGCAAAAGTGTTAAAGGCAATTTAAACATTGCATTGGCGTATATTTATCAGGGTTCACAAACATTTCTGCTTTTTGTTGTCCGCATGCGGAGTTCTTTTGTACTCAACAAAATCTGTCAGAAAACAATGCACCGAACTCTACAAGATATATCCTGCGTAAAAGCAAAGTACGTACTTTGTTTGAGCTCATGTTTGAATAGGTGTGAAAAATCTTGTGAAAAAATGTTGCCGACTTCATTTTAGGCCAAGACGTCTTTGAACTAATTTGTGCAGAGCGTTAGCATGGCCGCTATCTGCGCTGCAGGTCGTACTTTGGCAACTGAAACCATGATTTGATACGAAATGCTGAATTTTGTTGCCACGTCCCGGTAATGTTACAGCGGTAAATGACAAATTCCACTTCGCATTGTTGACCGCACAAAACGGACTAACTTCTATGTTTGTGTTAAGCTCCGATTTCTGTTTTGCTAACAACAACCGGGCCGACGGTCGGAATGCGGGCAGTGACAGACACCGCACGTTGAAACAAAACGTTTTGAAGGAATTGCGTGGCAATCACTATCTGCTAAATGTATGACAAACAACGGTGTAAGGTTGAACAGGTCACCTGCGTTTGCATTTGCTACGCTGTATGGCCACACCAAAACATGAAAAACAGAGTTTACGGAACAAATTTATAAATGCATATTTTACGACATTATTTCAGCATTATACACCTTGGAATGGGTTGTGCAACGGATACAATGTGTTGATATTAAGCTAGCATTTTTAATATGACACTTTGCTTTCACCAGTGAAGCCTTTCCTACCTTATGTAGTTAGGGTGCTGCATAGAAATTAGAAGTGAAAGTATTTACGCATGGTGCACTCAATTTTTAAAAACAGAGTCGTACATAAAATGTGGATGATTCAGCGGTTAATTCACCGTACGAGATACAGAAGTCGTAGAAAAATCGAACCATAATTATAAAAATGCAGCTAAATTTTTATTTTTAGATTTCAGTCACAAACTATTGCAAAATTTAAATTTTTTAATTTTAGGCAAATACTTGCTTTTTAAGGTAAGATTTGTTGTATTTGTCTGTAAAAACGCAATTGTATGATAACCTAATCGCGTGTTTTTTAAAGACTTCCATTAAAAATAAGATAAAATTTTTCTTTCACACAATATTTTTGTTCCGTTATGTCAAATGTAGCAAATAAGTTCAAAACAACAGCTTGCTATTTTAAAACTTATGAGCTGTCAAAGAATATTTTGCGTGATAAATGAAGAAATAGAGCTTCAGTTTCACTATAGAAGCAAAATTACTAATTTGAATTTTGTAAAGTGTAGTCAGTTTATCGAAATTTAATTCTGCCACTTCTGTACAAACCTTTTATTTTGACGAAAACAGCACATGCCCTTTTGCGTTCATTGTCGAATACTTTTAACCAAATACTGATGAGTCACTAAGAAAGCTCAAAGAGTTAAAAAATTGTTTAAAGCAAACAGGTTTAGATACCTTGCATGAACGACAGTGCAGATAACCCGAAACAACAGCGATAAGCTGTAGGCCAACATATCTCCTTTCTTGTTTCAGCCCCATTTCCACTGCTCCTGCAATAGCAAACTCAATATCAATTTTATTCTTTCGCATTAACATATACAATATACATGACCAAATTTCGAAGGATTTGCTTTGCTAGTACCGAAGGCCTTGTACAAAATGGACTATTGTTTTCGCTCCGACTGACACTGTTATGCTTTCCCAGCACTGCTTCATCTGTTATGACTTTAAATTTGTTGAAGCCTACTGATGACACATAAAGCAACTAAACAATAATGGAGTAAATCTGGTATTCACTTACTGAACTTCTGGCATGGTGTTGCTCCCATATTTACGAAACAATCATCCGTAAATTCGAAAGTAAGATTTTTGTTTGACTTACGTTTCCACAGTTCTACCTTTCCAGAACTTTTTTCTAGAACACTGCAATATTCTGCGTCTAACGCCACAAGTGAAGCTTTGCAGTATTGGTGAAAAATTACAATTATATATTTGCATATTTCGTGTTCTATCTCAACAAAAATAATATTGCAGTATTGGTGAAAAATTACAATTATATATTTGCATATTTCGTGTTCTATCTCAACAAAAATAATATCAAGAGCAATTCTGATTTAAACTGAAGATGTGAGCGTAATAAAAATCAAACCACAAGTAAAGTATATAATGATTTGAATGAAAAGAGATGGGCTGATCTGATATAGATGTGCGCAACTGCTCTACCAGATCAGCTTGCCCATTGCGCAACAGGCTACCAATATACAACCTCACGCGAAGCTTTATTTTGGCACCACGAATGCGCATTTTTGATAAACGAGCTGTCAAAGTTGACCACACTTGAAATCACACAAGAAACACAATTTGCTAACTACGATTTTACGTAGTGGAATCAAATTTACTTTGATAACTACCAGTATACCATACAGTACCATTACAACTGTAAAAAATAGGCATATATTCTGTGAAACAAACTTTACATCCTTTCATGAGTTGCTCGAGTTTAAAAGTGAACTATGGAGGAAAATACTTCCATTTCCCAAAATGGTGTAAATTATAAAAAGTTAAGTATTGCGATTTGTTTACAACGAATGTTTTATGATGCTGAGTATTGAACAAGCCATTTTTGGTGAGTTTTACACGGTACACGGTCAAGTTAAACCAGAGTCGACTTTGCCGTAACACCTACGTTGTACTTCAGTAATAACAGTTACCTATTTCACAAAAGTGACCAACACAAGCGAATCATAATCGCAAGTTATTTGCACAAGAAAACTAGTTTCGTGTCTAACACATCTTCAGTCCCTATTTAAATAGATTCTATTTGAATAAATGCGAAAGATGTGTTAGACACGAAACTAGTTTTCTTGTGCAAATAAATTGCGGCTATGATTAGCTTGTGTTGGTCACTGCTGTGACTTAACTATTATTACTGAATGATAACTGCAAGCTTGAATCATCGCAAGAAGATGAAAGCAGAATCAAGACAGGAGATTGCTCAAACAGCTGGCTGCAAAGCAAGAGCTCGTTTTATATGTTGTATATGTGTAGACATTACTAGCTGAGAGACTGCAACAGAAGTGCATGTGAAATTCTAAGCATAAAATAATCGTGTGATTCATTCGAATCAACTGCCTGTTGGATTTTATATGAATAACATAAGCGCCGCAACAGAGTTTGCGGGCAGTGAACAAATTGGACATTGTTTTTTGTTTAACCCGCAATGCTGCGTCAGCCACGATTTATTAGGAAAACATGTAGCAGCTTCCACAGCTGCACAAAAACTAATGAAAATTAATAGCAGATCAAAATTGATTAGTAGTTTAATGAAAAGTGTTACAACTGATCTTTTTGCTATTTTATGCAAATCTCCAAAAACTTACATCAAAGAAATAAAAACCGTAAAAATTAGGATTTCGTGAACTTAAACTAATCGATGATTAAATAAACCGTTCCCTCATGTCACCATTTCTTTTTTATACAAACAAGTTTACAAGCTAATTTAAAGATTAATACACTATCGTTGTAAACGCGTAGTATGCAATTTAAATTAGCATTGCTCACAAAACCGTTAGCCAGGTTTGGAAAACGCAATTGTAATGCTCATCATTTGAAAAACAGGAGATAATCGGAAATACACCATATTAGTCTTCCAGACAAAAGATACGGTTTCTTTCCCACGTCGTTTGCTAATCCAAGAAAAGGGATTGTCCTAAACAACTGCTTAACGATTGTTGTTCACTTGTGCTCCTTGGGTACACTTTGAAAGATGTGCATTTCAGCAGACCGGATCGCGTTTTTGGCGCCTGGCACTGTTTGCTTGATGATTAACCTTTCAGCGGAGAGAGTCCACCTGCGCACAGCCAAACATGGCCGGCAGTCACAACACCACATTGAACCGCTTTGGTTTGTCGAGGTCATATGAACAAACAGTTCGATAAAATATCAGATAATTTATTGATTTCATGGAATGTTGAAAAAACGTGAAAAGTAGCGCTGAACGCTGAAGAGCTTTTCAAATAAGAAAGAAAGTTAACTATTTATAGGTTTATCAGCGAAAGCTTTAGAAGAAAAAACATTGGTATTTGCTATTACTAATCTCTAACTGTCGCGAAGAAAAAAACTACGTAAAGAAAGCGTTGCAAAAATAACTAAATATCAATTTCTATAATTATTCAAAGGTAGAAAAGACCTTCTGTTTTTCTTTACTAAAAAATTTCTTTTTATTCTTTGGAGCCACGATATGTTGAAACGTGGGTAAACTATTTGTTTTGCCCAAGGTGATAATCATATACAGTGTTTCATACATTTTGCCATATTGAAAACTTAAACTTGTCTGACTTTTAACTTATGAGCTGGCCAATAAGGATCTTTTCAGACAACACAATTTTTCTATTCTCTATTGCTTTTGATTTTTCTATGAAATCTAACACTGCAGAACCCGATGAAGAACTGAAAAAACATGTAGATTATAAAAACAAACTGTGGAAACATACACCAGTTTAAGAAAAGTTACATTTGTATTTGGTTTCTGCATGAGTAAAATTAAGCACACTGTCACAATGTGCGTCTCCCCACGTTTGGAATACATGGAAGACACACTCAAAAATAGAACCAAATTTTCCTGGAAGTGTCTGCCTCGCAGCGAGTACTGTAAAACTTGGTCCACCCCTAAGCGACATTTTGCTTGTCCTTGCGGCACTTCTGCTTTCTATGACCGAGTCGAAGTGAAACCTCGACAAAGCAGCTTTTGCAAAAGAGAAAATTTTTCTCAAATGGGACAAAGCAGGCTAAAGACTTCGTTTGGGCAAATCATATGACAAGCTTCTATACTTGGGTATCAGAAAGTTTAGCTTCATTATATCACCGGCTGCTGCTCAAACATGGTCCAAACCGACGTCGATATGAGTAAGAGAAGTCATTCGCCAATGAGGAAGTAGCTCACGGGGAGTTTAAACCCTAAGTGTTGAAGGAAGGCACATTTGCAACTCTTCCCTGTCGTTAACTTAAGTGAAAACGGAAGCATTTTAGACATGCAGCGAAACTGCCCAGCATTCTTGCGGCATGAATGTTTGCGTAATTTTCTTAATGTAAGTAGCAGACGAAAACCACGCGCCAGTTGTCAACAAATCTGCTTGCGGCTGACGCGCTTTTTACTCGCGGGCTCTCAACACCAGCGAAATGTGCTATTCCGTTCGCAGCATGCTCGATGTCGAAATGGTATCACTTGCATCCTGTCCATGAGTGCAAACTAATTAACGCACAACGCAAGAATAAATACACGCGCCTAGATTTGCATAAACCGCTAGAGAAGTCCTTTTTAAGTATCTGTTTGTGCGTGATGGACACTCTGCACTGAAAAGATGATGACGGATAAGGGAGCAATCTAAAACATGCAAATTACAATCTTGTATAATACATCTTNACTTCGTGCATGCGTATTTTGCGCACATGACAAATATTTCTTTGCAGTTTGAGAAAGGTTCGTTGCCTATAACTTNAACCTCAGCAGACGTATTTGTGTAAATACATTTTGTTCAACTGACAGCGACAGTGCTTGACCCGGTGCCAAATCGAAGCGATACGTCACAGGCTGTCCTTTCTGCGCAGTTTTGAATTGTTATTTAGAATTTATTTAAGTCTCTTCGGTATTTTTAGTCTATCTAGACGCAGTTGTTTAAGCCATGCGGCTTTGGTTGCTTAAAAAGATTCTGCTGTGGGTGGTGGATGGAGTAATACACTTTCGCAAGCTGCACATCAGTACTATCAACAAGAACCAACTGGCGGTGAGAAGATACGTGAGAATATTTTGCGCGAAATATTTTGCTTAACAAATTCATTTCAAGTTTCGCAACAGTTTTTCCCTGAGTAACAAGTATCAAGTTTCAAGTGGGCTTGACCCACTGTCAACAAAAATTCCGCAAATGCCGCGTTCCATCGCTGTAGCGAATTGGTGGAACGAAGGACAACGTTTTATCTTCCCAAAATTAACCCGATGTGTTTTTGAGGAAACACGCGTTATGCGGAGACGTTTCAAATTACCGCAAGTGCGTGTCTGCCACACGACCCATGACAACGAGTTGGTTGTACAAAAACATGAGCACTTGGAATATATTTTCAACAAAAATTACATCATAACATTTTACGTCAACATGCGAACTTTGCCCAAATGGTTCAGTGACAGCATTCTACATGTAAAACGTATACTACAACAGGAACGCAGTAGCAAATTTTAAAGAAGGAGTGTTGTTGAATTGTAATCAAGTAGAGCATCTTTATAAAAACAAGCTGTTCACTTGGATTTCAAAGTGCTTTCGCTCTGAAAAGATCTTAGAAAAAAAACAAATTTCTTTCCAAAACTTTAGAACTCACAGATCGTCTATGCTCTGAGTATATCCCAGGATAAGGTGTGATAGAACAATTGGTTTGAACAGTTCGCTTCAATACAATTAAATCAAAACTTTTACTTCGCATAAGCAAAATTTTGTGTTAATTAGTTCTTGGTTTTAATTTTACCAATCTTGCCTTAAATGTCGTTTGACATTTACAGTGGTAAGAATAAAATTTTGACAAAATTTAGTTTATCCTTAAGACAATGTTTATTTTGTGTTTATTTTTATTTGGAACCTGTCACTGCAAACAGAAGATTGCAGTCAGTTCCGATTGTACGAAAAAGTCAATAAGCAAACAGAAACTAAGTCTTGAACATTAGAAGCGGGAAGTAGTTATTGAGTAGCCTATCTGCCGAGATTATTTTGCTATGAGTTCTTACTACTGTTTTGTTAAATGCACTCAGTGAGAAATGCTAAATATTTTCAAAGTAGTAATAGAGCAACCAGGGCCGGATTTCTAGTGTTGGCCGCCCATATGTTATAAAAATTTGGCCTCCCCCTTTTCACCCAGTAGGAAAATTTTGTCTGTGCAGTTTGTGTGCCCAAGGCACGATCATTCAATTTTTTAATAATTACACTTAAATATATCGATTTTACTTCAAGTGGAGGCTGATATGCCGGCTTAACCTCGTAGTCGTAGCAAGGTCGACGCTCAACGTCGTAGCGAAAAAATTTGGCTGCCCCTGAAAATTCTGCCTCCCTAGGTTATATTCTCGAAAGTAAGTCTGTACTGGAAATTCTGGCCCAAGAGCAACCAGAAAACTTTTATAAATTTGAAACTTTTTTGTGTATTTGTATAGTTTAACCGATTGTTAGTCAAAAAGGCAAAAGATTTTCCAGCAGTCCAGAACACTTTTACATGTTACTGTCAGTAGGTTTAGTGTTGCTAAAACACAAGCAAACAGCGAATCGATCAAAGGCATTGCCAGGAGCCATTACGTGCTCTTACCGCACCCGGAATGTTGTTCTATACATTATACTTACTTTATTTTGAAAGCCTACACAAGCTGTTGTATTCGGCCAGCAGTTCTTTGTTTCAAGAAAAACAGCACGATGCTTTTTGTTTAATGTCGTGTTTACAGCTTTTAGAAGTCATTAGAATTTCTCATGTTCTATCAAGACTCGACTCCGGTTAAAGAAACCAGCACGACTCTCTATATGTAAGCTCCTGTTTTTATTCATTTTTTGGTTGAAGAGATTTACAGTAGAAAAAGGTACTTTCTTTTGCAGTTTGCTATTAGCCTGAAACCACAAGTGAATAAGAAGCACGCAGTAGGCACTTCAGCTGGACCCATGATTTTAGTTGCAACAATCGAGCAGCTGAGCAAAAACAAAGTCTGGATTCGGAAAAACGAGAGATTAGCTGCTTCACGAGAGCGTAACAACGACATCGTCCAAAATTTTCTAGTAGCCATGAGGTGTCACGAGACCCGATTCGTCGCAAACTCATTTCTTAAAAACTTTTTTTCAAACGCATAAATTCACTAGAGTGATTAAAAAGGTGTAACTCTCCTTTGATGAAATTTTATCTCATACTTTTCTTGGAATTTCAAAACAAAATCCATGACCTGCATTACAGCATTTCAGTATAGCACATGTTCGCTACAGGTATCCTGCAGTCACACAGCAGTTTATGATTCATGCTGTTTATATCTTATCTTTTCAACCGAAATGTCAGCGACCACGTGTTCTCTTCAAGAAGACTACAGTTGATCTCATCAAAGAAACATAAAGCACGAGGCTTCGAAGGGACATCACTCCGAGGTGTCACACGGTCACTTGAAAATCTATCTGCAACTCTACCAATCCGTCATTCCGATCGGATTTACGCCATCAAATTCAGCCTTCCCTTGTCTTGCGATTACAAAACGCACCTCGCTTGTCTTGGCAACTTCCACTGAATGACACATTTGGGCATTTGTATTTAGTTTGCACGCTGGTAAAACTCTATTTCGAAATGTGTCAGCGTGGTTGAAAATGAACGCATAAAAATCTTTGATTAACACGGACATCCACGAGCACTGCAAAGTATGAGATTAAGTAGAGTTAATGTTTAGTAGAACAAATTTATTCATAAAAAGCAGGTTGACTAATTCAAACGTACGTGGATTTTAACAACAATTTCGCAAGTTTTCAAGACTCACTCATGAAAATGAGACTGAGGAATATAAACGTTTGCTGATTTTGTAAACGATTTCACAACATACTGATGGTTGTCCAAATCCTTTGGCCCTACTGTACCTAAACAAAAAACCTTCCTTTGAGTTTTTGTGCCAGTTCCAAATCTGTACTGCCGCTGCTGCTTCTTTACGGAACAATTTTACAAATGTACGCTGCACAGTCTTGTTCGACTGCATACTCCAACACCAAAGTCTCTTTTCTATTTTAGTCGAAGTAATGGATTTCATAATAATAAAATAATATTTTAGGAAAATCCTGTATAATTATTACAGTACATTAAAAGTTTATCAGAAGAAAGTAGTACATTCTATACCACCTATAAATTGTGTGCCACTGCCAAGGACAATGTTTCTGCGCAGATGCTGTGATCAGCAACAATGTCTTTCTTAGGATCGTTATTGCTTCGTTAAATATCATCTATCTTTACCCTAATTGCAATTTCCTTCGCAAAAACGAGATCAAGGAAATGTTTCCTCAAACGTTAAAGATTGTCTTCACTTTCGAAAATCATCCACTTTAACATATTTTGCTTTTAAGAAAGAGAAATCTTTGATGAATCAAAATTTTGGCCAAAATGGGCGAGGCGTTTTCAGCTCCATTTGTTTTGACCAAAACTGAGAAAATCGTTTTGCTGTTGACGACACACTCCCGTTGGTCATTCCCTGTAGAAACGTCTTGGTAAGACAAACGGTTGCACCAACCCTGAAGATATAGGTTAAAACTTGACTTGAAAGTAATAGTTTCCCGTGAGCGGGAAGTTATAATATGAACACGGTATGGCGTGGACTTGCTTGAACTCAAGGTCAGGATGGTTTGTCGTGCACTGGCAACTCTTTTTTTTACGCCTAACCAGGGCCGTCGTCAGTGGGGGGGGGGCAGTGGTGCCCGTCCCCCCA
>JGI24022J15233_10005303_pt1 | contig 13627 bp, 13 predicted proteins | sample Ectturendosymbi2_FD_15233 | JGI IMG/M metagenome (IMG submission 15233) | reverse complement strand
GTCCATTATGAAGTTTCTATCGGCCGCGGGGTCCAGGCCCATGGCCCGGACGTGGTCCTCGGTCAGCGTCCTGTCTTGGGACGAGGAAACTTCCAGAAGGGTTCGGAACAGTTGGTTGTTGAGCTCCACAAAGTATCTGAAGGAGCAAATCGTTTTTTGAAATCTTATTGATCAATCTGGTCTTTAAAAGAAGTTGAAATGCAAATAACGAAACGATATCTTACAAAAAACAGAAACGTAACGCAAAAACGTGGTGAGGTGGGTAAGAACCCATCAGCAGATTTTCAAAATAAGATATGTGACACTATACGCATCTGCAATCCTACAGTTTTATTCTTTTTGAATAATCGATGCGTGTAAAGCCCCTGGCCCTTATTCTTTTCGAATAAGAATATAGGACTTAGATGCGTAATGTTATGTGTAACCGATATCTTATTTAAACAATTTCCTGATGGATTCCAAGCCTCCGCCATTGCGGAGACGAGTTACTCGAATAAAGATATGTGCGAGTTTAAGTCATCGCAAAAAGATGAAAGCAGAGCCCAGTCAGCTGATTCCTTGAAAGATTGCAGCAAACCTAGAGCTTTTAATGGACGTAACGGTAAAAATAACAGCAATTTCTATTGCTTGAACTCGCAGCAAGCTTCCTAACAGAGCACGCTAATAAAAAAAAAACATTATGCTACAACGATCAAGCAAACGTAAGGAAAATCTATCCCCAACTTTGGTGAATGTCGGATCGTTGTTCTGCAGTAATGACAAGTATCGATTTGCACCAAGTATTGATTTTCGTCATGAAATGACAGATTCACGGACGAACCACAGTGGCGGATTCCGCCAGTTGCATAAACGCTCGAGCGAAATTCAGCACAGTCGCCGTCGCTTTGTCATTATTACCCCGGCCAATCACAAATCGATTTTAAGTTTCGCGCAGACCACGCGCAAGTTTTCACATGCGCGAACTGCCGCTTGTCGTGCAGTTCCAGTTGTTGGTGAAACCCGAGGTTGCGTGTCTGGTCCCTGCAGCGAGCCTGTTCTGATAAACCCTGCCAAGTGATTGATCTGAAGATGTGAATACCATGGAAGCAGAAGGCGTTAACTGATGGGGATGGAAAAAAGGCTGCTAAGTTTTTGTGCGACCGCTGTGGTAAACCACGCCGTGCAGCGCAAAACATCGGGAAATTAAGATAAATGACGACCTTGGCTGTTTCTTTTTGAAACCAATACGTTGACGCAAACAAAGAATGAAGCGAAGATAACAAAATACAGTTTAAATCCAGCAAACAAGTGTTTGACCTTTAATGATGACAATTTAAAGCAGACGTACACTTGAAAAATTATCATTGATTAGAACCAACCAATGCGAGGAATAAAAAGCTTGCAGAGTGGGGGGCATGCCACAGACAAAATGTTGATTACCTTGGCTTGAAGCCACACATAACCAGCTACCGCATAGATTGAAAAAGTTGTAGCGTAAGTGTCTGAAGCATCGAGACAAGCTCAGTTTGAAAAACGCACCACGCGTGACGCGTTGCTTGGCGACCAGGCAGAACAGGAGCTGGACATGAATGATTTGCTGAAAACCGCATCAGCGATGAATCTCTGCAAACTTGCAAATCACTCCAGCAGTTCAAGTTGCTTTTCGGCCTTGTTTGCTTTATTTTAAACTTAAGAATTAAAAAGCAGAACATCTTCTGCCAGCAAACACTCTCGCAGACGCCGAAAAAAATTATACAAGCCTTCGATGCATACAGGATGTTGTTTGAACGGGGCTGTCGCCAGAAAGTCTTCAATAAGGGATTTTACGTTTATGCAGGAGAGCTTGACATTATGAAAATGTGATAAAACCATTCTGATTCACAGTGTTTCATATTTCAGTTTGGGGGGGCTGCGCCCACAAAATCCGCCCGAAGCGACAGGACTGCGCCTGAATAGAATTGATGAGCTGCGTGCACGAATACGCTGCCAAGCAAGAAGCAGTAAACAGTTTGTCTGTGGTAGCCGCGAGCAGATCAAAGGCAAGTGCAGAGAGGCGAAAACATCATCAACGACGCGCGGATTGCGCTGCGAGAAGCAGCACCACTGTAACTTCTCTGCTGGTACGAGTGCAATCACGTATGGACTGTGCTGATTGGTCGATTTGGGTTTTTTGACCCTTTCGAACCCGACGCCTTGCGAGAGGACTATTGCGCGAATGACCACCGTTCTTCGCGACCTGCTTACGCTCGCATCTGCCCTTGTGAATGCTTTCCATTGACTTTGTAGGAAAACGCACAATGCTATCGTCGTTCACTTGCTGGTGCTACCTGCGTGCGCGTCGTACTTTTTCACAAACACGGAAGCTTCGTTTCGAGCCTGCGGCAGCAGCGCAGTCTTCGACCAGGGGATCGTATTTTCTTCACGCGGACTTTACGGCACCAGACCAACTCGGTGCGAGTTGTGACGCGCCAACTCGGTGCGAGTTGTGACCCGTCAACATGCTGCGAGTTGTGACCCGTCAACATGCTGCGAGTTGTGACAGGTCTTTCGCAAAGCTCGAAGCCAGTGTTGATACAAGGCCTCCTAGAGAGCCACTTTCTCTCCAGGAAGCCTTGCTTGACATTGAACGAGCTTCGCTGGTGGCGCAGAAATGATCTGCGAAGACGGGATGGATCCGCCTTTCGCAAACTGTCAACACGCGCTCATGTCTTGGCGGGCAAAACGAGCTCGTTGGCAAATGCACCGAGTCGCCATCTTTGAATCTCAGCCACGGTAATCTCTATCTTGACAACCACATTACACTTCGACCCAACCACCCACCCACCCACACACACGACAGGCCATTTCGGATCGAAGGGTGGAAATGTTCATCAGGCAGCACACAGCAGTGACAGGCGCTGCCCGAACAATAGATTACCGCATGTGGGAACCTTTAAAAACAGGAAGCTGGCGTGCCGTGTAGAAGAAGCAGGCGTATCTGCCCTGCCCGCAAGCACAAAAAGCGATCGCAACGAAATGCCAGGTTTGTCCACGTAAGAATCTGCAGTTTCGCAGAGGCAAACGTAACAGAGAACAGTGCTGGCGTCACAACGACGTCACTTACGACTGGCAGAACTGCTCTTCGCTGGGCAGACCGTCGTCGGTAACTTGGCCACGATATGATAAGTCCATCCTGCGTAAAGTGCACGTGAATATTATAAGCGTTCATTGATGTTGGCGATGTCAGCAACTTTGTCAAAAAGCAAATGTTAACAAACTTCAATTTACCACATGACTACAGCGGAATCAAGAACACGACGTGTTGCTGTACTTTTTCCCAACGAACTGTGACTGTTCGACTGTTACGATAAGTAAATATTCATAACAGGATCTTCAAAACAGACCTGACGGTGTTAACCACCTTTCTTATAGGTATTGGTGGATTTCTGCGATTTTGTTCGTTTGAAGTTTTAAACCACCGTAGAATTTGACAAAACTGCTAACACCGGTTTAGCAAAAATCGAACTGCCAGCGTGACGCGACCTCACTGCGAACGCGTAAGCAGTTTTGTCAGTTGATTAGGATACAACGTCACGCTCCTGTCGTGTTCGACAGAAAATCGATGAGTGTAGAGCAGGTCCGCAGCCATGTTTCAAGGTTTGAGGGGCAATATTTTTGTTTTTATTATATGTTTAAAACAAAATTTTGTGGGCACAACAAAAATTTTGGGGGGCCCACTGCCCCTGAATGCCACCCTGTGGGTACAGTCCAAGTTTTTGGACTCAACAATCGTGCGGGCCGATGAACAAACATATTAGCGGAGGTCAACTAAAAACACGGTTTGCCTTTTAAACCACGACGAACACATCGGCTTCGTTTTTCATTTAATTTGTCAGCGCGCGAACATTCTCTACAAGGGGTTTATTGCTTGCTGCTAAATTTCGAACAATGCCGTTTCAAAAGACACTGCTTTGGTAACGGAAGAAAGCGTCGTGGTGTGACAAATATGGCAGTGTTGGGGCCTGGGACAAAACGCGGTGAAAACAACATCAAGAGACGTCCCACCTGTGATTCGTCAGGTTCTGGTATCTCTCCTTGTCCACTTTGTTTACTTTCAGGACGCTTTCGCAGTGATGACTGGTGGTGGTGATCACCTGGTTGTTGACGTACACGTCGTACAATCGCGGTTTTTCTTGAAATATACATTCCGTCGTGCCTGGAAAGGAAGAGGTTTTAAGCCGCAGCACTAAAGTTACTTGTCTACATTTAATCCTCACGTGAGATTAGCATTTGGCAAACATGACTCGACTTCAAACAAACCCTGCTCCAACTCTCCGCTGCTTATTCGACAAGGAAAAGTAGGCCGAGTCTCCAGCAGGGCAGATGAACTGGAAACTGACAAGCCCTAGTTAGGCCAAAACGTCAGCAGATTTCTGGCTACGTTCAAGTCGCGATAACCGAAAATTTAGGAAGTCACGTTAGACTTGCAGGCAGGCCCACGTGTTTGGCGCATGCGCTTAAAATCAACCCTTTCTCACAGCACAACTTTGTTAGCAGCAATCCGTGTACGAAACATCTTACTTGTTGTGTGTACAAACGCACTTGCTCCAGTCGACAAGAAAAAATGCGAAAATGTCATGAGAACAATTGTCCAATAACCAGAAGTACGGGAGAGGACAATAGGCACCACACGATGGGGCAAAACATGTTGACCGATGTGAAGGGCCGGGCAGAAAAATTAGGATGCACACCAACAACTTCTCGCAGATTTAAGACTGGGAGATCGAAAAAATTAGCAGACAGACCCATAACTAAGGGGTATCCTAAAGTTTGTTCCCATCCAAACGATGTAGGATACATTTAATATTATGCTAAGCTCGTCCTACTTTTAAAATAACTCACTCATATCAACTGACTGCGGTGTCACAGTTCATGTTGCAGCAGAGACTCTAAAGCATTTCTCATTTCACACATATTCTTGATTTCATGTAAATGCTGTGCTTCCTTCGCAATATGTAAAGCATTCCTTTCATTTCATTAATTTTCACACACGCTTTCCCTACTCGAAATCTCTCACGGTTTTCAGCAAACTCTGATAGCTCCGCTTGCTCCAAAGCAAGACAGGACCAACCCAGGTCCGAGATGTCATGTACAATCTGGCCCTTGGTCGAACTCTGGGCCGCTTTTCCCTGGGTGTAACATTACCGGCCCGCCATTCTTTCCTGGAACATTCTCCACACACGGCCGAACCATCATGGCTGAGATCTCGACATTTCCGGAGAGATAGCTCTACATTCGAACTTTTACAACTTTCAGAGCTGCGCACTTCGTCACGAAGTGCCACATCGCAGACCTTTCGCAAAAATCCCATCTTTGTCGCTTGTACTTGAGATGGCGCTCTTTCAGTCATTACCCAAGATTCATGACCATAGGTGGGGATCGGAAAAAGACCTATTTAAAAACATACGTCTGTGCGGTGTTCGAAACCTGCAGTTTTGTGAACACAGAGCGATAAACCTCACGCAATACTGTGTTTGCTTTACCAATCTGTGCATCAACCTCCTCGTTCCGCCTTCCGTCATTCGTGAATACCATCCCAAGCTACTTGAACTTCTAAACCTGTTGCAATGTATTGCCGCTTACTTCAGGCAAACATTGGTCTGGACTTCTAGACAGACACAATACCTGTCTTTTCAGTGCTAAGTTCCTTTCCAAATGGATTGTGCGCAGCAGCAAACCGATCGAGTGCATATTGACGACACTGTTCAGAAGCTGCAGATAACACCAAATGGTCCGCAAAAAGCAAACGGTTGACCATGCAGCCTCCAAAAGTGACGTCCTCGTTGACTCGACTGTAACTGTCAATCCAAATCATATGGACTATGAAGAGGAGTGGTTACAGCACATTCCATTTTCTTCGGAGCCTTAACACCCACAGTGAACGGTTACAACTTAACTCCGCCGACACAGACACCTGAGCAGAAATACAGCGACTTGACGGCCAGTAACAGGCGGCCGTCAACGCCCGTCGTCCCGCAACACTCCCCAAAGATTTTCATGAGGGAACCGGTCTATGCTTTTTCGAGTTTGACAATACAAGCGTAGACATCTTTTGCATCCTCCCGAGATTTCTCGAAAATTTGCTACAGAGTGCAAATTTGGCCTGTAGTGCTACGTCTAGGGCGAAGACCGCACTGGATATCCTCCATTTGTGCTTCAATTATTTGGCGGCATATTTTTCAAGGCATTTGGCATTACTTTTCCTGGATGGCTAAGGAGAGATATACCCCCGTATTTGTTACATTGATTTCTTCCCCTTTTCATGTGTATGCGGATGATCACTCGAATTTGCCAATCTTTCTGAGCCTTTCAAGAACACCGGACCACGTGACACATTTCTTCATAACCTGCAGCGTTCAGTGTGTTGACAGCTGGGAATACTTCGGCTGCAGTGATGGTATTTTCCTGAAATGGATGGACCTCCTTTGTGTCTGATGGTATGATAGTAACTGAGTTCAATAATTTTTGAAGTCCTCTATCCGTCTGCCAAGGATGTCTTCCTCACAGCTGAGTAAAACACGGTTTTGGTCTTCGACGTATCAGCAGTATTAGACCGACCGTCGCAAACATGCCGCGATGGATTGTCAGAATACTTTTATTTACTTAGTCCAGATTATGTCCGAAATTCTCCCAAGATTGCATTTCAGATTTTTCCACCGTGAGTACTGCGGACATTCGTACTTCTGTGCCCCGCGAATACAAAGAAGGTTCGGGTCTGTTCCGAAGCCAGGCCTTGTGAGTTGTAAGCTTTTTTCTTTGCCCGAATAGTATCTTTTACCACCTGGTTCCATAGAGGTGTAACTTTTTTGCCATATATCGCCACACCGACGGCTTTCTGTTCACGTACCCGGGCAGCTGATGAAGCTGCAGCTGCTTTCAACAGCTGCCGCTCCAACTTCGTGTCCGCTGTGCATCCCGGGAGCTCTCAGAACAAGGGCCATGCGCTGCCTGCAAACGTCATTTTTGCGTCTTTGTCGGCCAGAGCCTCCCACTTGATTCGATACAAGGACCTCCTGGTACTGCATGTTCGTGCAAGGCCTGTCGGTTTCTCCAGACGTGAGCGGTCGACAGTTCTGCATCTTTTGACACGAACGTCCAACATTGACTGTAACAAATCAGCTGAAGCTATGCAGAAATCAATGAGTGGCCGAGAAGCTGTGCAGAAATCAATGAGTGGCCGAGAAGCTGTGCAGAAATCAAAGAATCTCTGTACCAGGCATACTTGTGCAAACATCTGTGTTGGAAGAAAGTGTTCATTATTCCCTGTGCGTTGTTACAGCTGCAGCAGGAATCTTCCGCTATCATTTATGTCAGCATCACCGTGTTGACCAATCACACACATTCACACCCCAGCGTCGTTCCCAACACGCGCATTGAAGTCTTCCAGAAGGATCGTGGATTTGTTAGATTTACTTTTTCTCAGGGCATCAATTGTTTCCTGCACAAATTGCGGGTACTGTGCACTTTATTGGGGCGGTACACCTGTATCGAACACAGGAAGCGGCCTAACAACTTCAACATGCACATCCTTTCTCCCAACGGGATCCACTTACCAACACAGCTTGCCAGCTGAGGGATAACCGGTATGCACACCCCAGCCTAGGTAGAACGTGTTGACTCAACGCCTAGTGCATAAGAGCATCCACCCACCGACCAGATGTGCAGTGTTAGAACCACGACGCTTAGTCGATGAGATGACAACTACATCGAAGAAGTACAGTTTGGCTTCCTCAGCCAGTGCGTACTCTTTTCCTGTTAGCGAAGTAAAGTTCCAGTTTCCAATCGCTAGCTTATGGCAAGATTGCCGTTTACGCGTGTCTTTCATGTCTACCAGAGTAGAAGCACTCAACGCTGACCCCATTCGTATCTCCAGGTACGTAGCGGGCGCAACATAGACGTCTAAATAGGCAAAGCGGATACGTGTAAGCAGTATGACTGAATACTTACAAGCAATGTAGGACATCTCGGTTTCCAAATGGTCGATGTCGGCGATGTTCACGTAGAAGTATGGCTTTAATGGTTTGTGGTTGAATCCTTTCAAAGTTATCTTTCCGAGACAGCATGCGCAGTAAACTGCAATGCATCAGACGGAATGTTTTAAGTGTTTCCAGTTTGAAATCCATGGCTGTTATATGGACTGAATTCATACACGATTTGCTCGCGAAAATAGCGATGTTCAGATCTATGCATTTTGTTTTAAATGCAATATCAAAAATGTATTTAATACTTGAATTCGCTATAAAAGCTAGCATATACTTCCCTTTCCATTGAAATTATGTCTGTACATTATTCAATAGACGCCATCTTGTCAGAAACTGATACTGCTAGTATAAATATTTTGATATAGCAAGGGTGAAAACTATTCCAATGCAGAGAACGCGCCTGAGGAACCTAAATATTTATTATCGCAAACAGGCGAATTGCAAGCTTTCAAACATAGCAGGAACGTTGGGTTCTTGACGTAAACCACCAACGACGTATAGAGAGGATTTTGAAGAGATTGACATACCTCTGTAGCAAACAACGCCAATGGGAGGCGGAGAAAAGAATAAAATTCGTTTTTGCAACAACGCCAGCTTCCACAAAACAAATATGTGCTCGCCGAAGAACTGTATAAACTGTGAAAAGCATCCGGCTGGATGAGTGATCTGAAACACAGCGCATAGAAAAATAAACCTCGTCACTTTGGATACAAAAATCCAGCATCGTGTAGAGCGCAAACAAATGGAGCAGCGAAGTGAACAAGGCGGCAGGTGGTGAAGCCTTGCAGCAAAACGATAATGAGTGTCATGAAAGATAAATCCATAAATACGACAGCTGTTTGCGGCGTGACGATGAAAAGTGTTGCAAATACCAGCCTATTAATATGACAGATTAAAGTTTTGCAATGAAGCTTTCGAGGTCTTCCATCGAGTGCTTCATGAGCAATCAGCATGACCGCAGCCTTGAACGTCCAAAATGCTGCGCGAAAAACGGATTTTCATTTTGCCAATATGTGCCAATCTTGAAAAACAATGTGATTATTGTCAACAATGAAAGAGCAGCACACAAATATCAAGCAAAGGGCTCGGATGAATATCTTGACAAAACGGCACTCTCAGTGCAAAAGTATACATAGATCCTAACCGCTTGGTCTCGCAAACGATTTAAGAAACGCTTATCAACGAACATAACGTGGCAGAGCACTTGTGAAGGAAAATTTTTCTTGAAAAACACCTCCCATAAAATTATGATAAAAAAATGAAATTTTGAAGCTTACTTTCATGACAGGAATATTTTTAAAGCTCGTCTTCTTGGATGCCGAATTACTCTGTGGTTGTTGGTGCAGTGAAGGCAGGACACCGTGTCGATCATTATAAAACTCCTCAAGTTGTAGATAAGAACCAGGTGTCTGCAGTTGATGCCTGCATCGATATCAAAAAGCATCGTACTACTTTCGCACTTCACGGTTGCGATTACCACACGCTCAAATGAATAATTTATACAAGAACAGCGCAACACCAGACAGTGCAATCACGGAGCTGGGCGCTTTTCTTTGAAGTCATACTTCTCTCAGCGTTGGTCAACACTGTGTAGTATGAAGCCCCCTCCGTACGATTGATATGTTGCAAACCCGAAGTGCCAGGTCTTCAGATCAGATCAATACGCATCCCGCAATTAACTGACGTAAAACATCCAGATGCAGACAAAATTAACGATAACAGTTCTGTCGCTGAGCTGCACGTTTGATGTTGCTCGAAAATCATTTTATTAATTGCACTCATTAATCTAAGGAATCTGATTTTTTTTCAAAAAAAAACGCTTCAGCCATTTTAAAGACTCATAAATAAAGACTGATAAAACAATCGCCATGATGTCGCATTGCAGACACCTCTTGCCCGTAAACCGAGAGGCACATCACATCAAGAATAGAATCTGCTTTTTCGGCTGTTTCTTGTTAGGTCTTGCTTTCGCATGAACATTTTTATTTTCTATAAATTAAAGACAAACTTGGTCCTTCAGAACATGTGCTTTGCAGAATCATCTTCCAAAGCGCTGTACTCTATTATTTTAGTTGTTCTTACAAATCAGACGCTTTTATGATGAAACGGAACAGGTAACGAAACGAAGGTTAATCTAGAAAGGCATGTTCAGGTTTGTGTGCCACATGCGTCAAACAACGCTTGTCTGTGATGACATAACCTAAATTTTCAGGCTTGCATTATTTTGGCTCTCCCATTTTATAATTTTGTACATTATTTTGGCTCTCCCATTTTATAATTTTGTACAGTAAAATTGCATTATTTTTTAAGGCGCTACTTTTTACTCCAAATAGTTTTTTCTGTGACGCATATATGAAATAAGTTTTAAATTATGTTTAACAAAAAAGAATTTATATTTTTCGACTTGTGTTTTTTAAAATCTTTTGTGCAACGTCCAAAATTATATTTATATAATACCTCATTTTTACACTGCTTTTTTCAAAACCGGCTAAGTGGTACAGTTGGTTGAGCATGGGCCACCAAAGTTGGTAGGTTGGTTGGGCCATACCACTGACGAGTCAAACGGTACTTGCCGTCTGTCTGTCCAGTCTCTTGCCCAGCGTTAATGGGTGGGTGCAAGGAAACGGTTCACGCACGTGCTGCCACAACTCACCATCAATGCAGCATTCACTACGAAAATGGTCGCGTGGCCGGCGGCACATGCGAGCGGAGATAGGCGCCGCAGACTACCAGTGACGCTCCAGAAAGGAGCACAAATTCCGAGCATAAATGAAACTGAACTGTTTTTTAAATTTATTTTTCATGTCCTTTCAATGCACCAACAATTCCTTCAACCCATTGTCGTAAACATCATTTCATGGCTAAAATATGTTTGACAGCTGAAAACGATGGGTGAGGTTAATGCTGTAATGACAACATTGAGCTTTTTCGTAGATGAACGCACAGCTAGTGGCATATCTAGAGCTGCTTTTGGGGAACATTAGGTGGAGAGGGCAGGTCTAACGGTTTGTTAATAAACTTAGTGCTGTTACACAAATTATCACTACTCTCAGTAGTGGAGCATATCACAATTTGGAAGACATAATATCCACAATAACCTGATCATATGTCACAATAAACGCAAGAATTAACAAAATACAGGCCTTTCATTTTTTACCGCACTTGCAGTTCCAAAAACTGTATGTGGTGATACAAGGTAGTGTATGAGGTGGATAAAATTCCAACAGACTTCATTCGTGCACCCCGCTCCACAGCAGAGTCAAGCTTCATCTTTTCATAACAGCTCAAGCCATACAAGTTTTTCATTCGAAAGTAACTAAAAAAAGTATAAAATAATAGTTTACATTACAAAAAAACGCATTAAGCTTTAGCTGCACCAAATAGCCCAATGATATTAAATAAACATAGAGAAAGGTTTTTGTAACTTGCATGAAATCACAGTCAATTGTATGAGCTCCACTTGGCATAGCTTTGAACTCCACTGAATCCAGATCAATGTCTTCTGGAAATGACCATTCAATAGAGTTTCCTTCGAAAAAAGCAGATATGCGCACTGTAAACTGTTTCACATACTAACACAATTAATTACAAACAGTTATTAACTAATTACTACTGCAGCATGCCACAATCACAGCATTGTTCTTTTTTCTAGTTTCACCTGAATACATGTAAGCATAGCCAACAGATAACCTTATGAAAAAACACACTTAACACTAATGAAGAGAACCTTAAAGTCAGTGAAATTGACTATTATGTACAAGCTTGTTTTACTTTGGGATTCTCTACCACATAGTGTAATAAACAAGGGAAATGTACATTCATGAAACAGGAATTGAAATGTACCTTATTTTTAATCTGTTGTGCCTTTGAATGCAGTAAACAAAACTGATATAACTTTATAAGATTTAGAAAACACTACAACACACCAACTATTCTAGACACTCCATCACAAGTCATATATTTAGTTTGCAGTTCTGTACAAATGAACAATAATATAAAAATAAAATAACTATGTAAACTAACCAACAGCATCCACTAAAGAAGCATAAAAATAGCAAACAATACAAGCTCACCCAAAATAACACCAAAAGCTTGTAACAACTTTTATATTTTCACTAATACCAGCAAAATAAATTCACCCCTTCAACTCACACACTCGCATATATATATATACCTTTACACTCTTGCGTATGGCAAAACACCTAGCCAGCATCTTTGACAATCAATATTTACAGACGTCTTCATTGCAACACACTTACCACATCTTGTGTCAAACTTCACCACAAATACAGCCACAACAGAATCAGGCTCAACTTCTTCAGTTTTTAGAGCAAAGTTAAGGAAGTCATCATGACTGCAAGTATCATTTTCTTTTCCAGCTTTAGATGCATTTTGGAAGGGCATAAAAGAGGTGTTCCTAGCTTTAAATGCACCACTGTCTTCATTTTCACTCAATAGTAATTGCTTTTCTTCTTCAACCATATTTACACAACGAAATAACAATAATTTTCCTTACATGAACCTAATATTATCATATTAATCCATCTAAGTGCAACAGATAACATATATATGTTTTTCACTGTAACTGTTTTCACAACAGTAGTCTAGAAAATAGAAATACTAGTGACTACTTGGGATAAAAAAATAAATCAAGCTTCAAAAGTTGAATGTATGATGGGCACATTTTTAAACATGACAAGGGCTAATTAACTTACAAAAAAAGTCTAAGCTACTGCTAGTAATACTAGCCAGGTCCTAGGATGAGAGAGCCAAGTTGGACACTGGCCAGTGGCATAACTAGAAGTTTGAGGCAGGGCAGGAAAAATTACTTGAAGGGGGTCCACTAGCCAACACTTACAAAAAACTTGAGAAATAAAAGTGAAGCCTGATGCGGATGGCTACACTAAAATGCTAAATCACCACAAAATACTCTGAAAAACGCAAAAAAACAACAACCTACCGAAAACCAAAAGAATACTACAACCAAAATGTAAGCTAAGTGGGGCCCGGTTTGTACATTTTGCTTGCCAGTGGGAGCAGTTCACACCCTTGCCCCATCAGTTACACCACTGACATGGGCCCATAAAGCTTATTAAGGTTCATGAAGTCCCAAAAGTGCAATTCTTGATTGACCAGAACAGTGGCTCCCAACGCCCTAGCTTCCACAACCACGTCATAATTAATTAGTCATAAGCATTTTTATTGTGTGGAGGTAATAAATGCACTATTAGAACACCATTAATTCATTGATTTAGAATCTAAAAAATAGACTGTTTCTATTACAAGTTTTCATGATACTGCATTTTCTTATACCAAACACTATGTGTGTTTGGATGGGATCCACAAGGAAAGAATTATTTATTGCACTCAAAGATCCACACACAGGGCAAGGTTGGAAAAATCTGGGTAAAACATTTGTATATACAACATTATTAGATCAGGCTGGTAAGTCCTATTGCAACCTCTCTGGTGGTGTTGTGTTGATTGTGTGATTCACCACGAATGGGATGTGCGTGAAGAATAACACCATCATATTGCGTAGCGCGAGCAAGCAATAGTAAGAGAGATTGCGAGCATGATCTCTATTGTTGCTTGCTGCCATGGTGCGAAGCTTTGCGCACATGCCG
>JGI24022J15233_10005302_pt1 | contig 13628 bp, 9 predicted proteins | sample Ectturendosymbi2_FD_15233 | JGI IMG/M metagenome (IMG submission 15233) | reverse complement strand
CAACGTTTACTTGAAACTTATCTTGCATGTGGATCATATCCATTATTTCTTGGTCTTGTTCATTATTTGGAATGTACAAGTATGATTGAGTAAGGTTAAAACAATGTTCTGCTCTTTGCTTTCGCTTCTGCTGGTTAGCGCAGAGCTAGTGAGCGTGTTCGTTTAGGGTCTTTGACAACATGTGATTGGGTGGTGGCAGACGGGATGACCGAAGTGTCTTTTCGCCGCCTCCCGGACTTACTGTGTCTGTCTTGACAAGTGTACTTGCGTTGAGGTAAAAAAAATAAAATTGTTGTTGTTGTTTGTTGTTCCTTGTTTATTTACAGTATTTGGTTCAGACACACAGGCCATATCATATAGGTAGTGGAATAACACCGGAGCAGAAAAATGGTAAGTTGTAGCGCACTGCATGGTAGGTGCTAGTTGGTAGACACACTCAACACTGAGAGAGGAACACAACACTGATACAGTACACCATCTATAACTGCATGCACTCCTCGTTGTACAGGAACCCGGCTGTGGAAGAGAAACGTTCTAACGTCAGTTTGTAAAGTAAATGGTTATCATTAAAAGGTCGAATGGGTTTGATCAACGCTGCACAAAAGCATTTAAATTGTTGTGATCAAAGTTCCAAATGTTTTGCAAAGCATTCAGCTTCAAGCTGACAACAGTTTGTTTTCACGAATTTTAAAGCAAGATTTGGCGGTTGGTATTTTACTAGTTATATATTTTAACTTTTTCACATGTTTACAGTAACTTGCACACATGGTCTACATGCTGGGGATGATAGAGGAATTACAAGAAAATTATGAGAAGTCATGAGGGGCCATGAAAAATACGTAATGTTTTGGTTGCTGCGCAAAGGCAATACTGATGAGACGCATACATGGACACAACGCACCAGCAACTACTGCATTTGATCATCATCATACGGGAGCGTTAAATGTGGAAGAAAAACGAAGATTGGTAAAAGGCATCAGATCTTTAAAGTGATCAGATGAAATAATTCTATGAATACTGAGCAATACACACACATCGTTGAACAAAACCATACAGATTATTTCTAAACATGTCATCAAGAGTCTTGACATAATGGTTAATATTTTGATTGATTCATTTTATTCCTGAGTTTGCTTGATTTCTCTGTTCTTGGTTTAGTCTTTCACCTGTTCACTCGTAAGCATTAACTGCAGATTTCAGTACTGAGAATACTTAATGTTACGTGACATCGATGTCTTCTAAAAAATTGCTGCTCAATTCAATTTTGTCGCCTTTGTGGAAAGTGATTATTTAATACAAATATATGCCAATTAGGATCATAGCAAAACGATGAAAATCAGCTGATTCCTCGGCAGCTTGCAGTAAACCAAGCTAGAGTTCTTAATTTTTTACAATGTATCTGCTCAAGAAAGATCAGTGATGAAGGTTAAGTACTGTGAATCAACTACTTTCTAAATTAGCCACATATATTGTACATAGAGATAACTTGAAAAGAACGTCACTGCAATAAATGAGGTATATCCGAGAATGTTGCGGCACAGAATGTGAAAGCTAAAATATGCCACTGATATAAATTCAAGGTCGATCAAAGAGCTGAATTTCGTTGATTTCAATGAGATCTGATTTTATTCCACGAGTAAAATCTGAATCGCGTTTGTTTGCAAACGCACAAACTGTCTGTGAAACTACGCACGTAGTCATCCTCTCATTGCATTCCTATCTTGATCTGAACGGATGTTCTTGACGAGTTGCTCAAGCNGAATCGCTCTGTTCTGAAAATGAAGGTTCGCTGTGCATTCACCAGCAACCACGCTTTCGAAAATCCTGCGAAGGAAAAGCTGAATACGTTCCACTCGCTGCTCGCTTGAATATTTGGAAATTTGTGCGTCATCTTTGCTTCATTTTGGGGATGACTTTGCACGTTTTTTAATCTGCAGGTGGAGCCCGTCGTGCAGCCCGGAAACGAAATGAATGTTCATCACATTCTTTTATACCAATGCGTTTCTAATGTGACGGTGAGTGCGAAACATTAAAAATTACTGCATGATATTCCTGACAAGATACGAATGTCGGCAGCACATGTGAATAATAACGCGACCAAGCGTTGACAAATACCGGAAAAGGTTTTCATTAGTTTTTTTTAATATGCTTGGAAACTTCATGTCTCCAGAAAAATAGGCAAGCGTCGTGAAACCTTATCATAATCTCCCTGTGATGTGATTTACACTAATGTTTACATAAGATTCACTGTATGCGCTGACGTGGCAAAGGTAGAATATCAAAAAAGGGTTAGAATGAGTTGCCTTTTCTTTGGGGGATGCTTTCAGTACGTTTTCTCGTATCATAATAGGCAATAGTCTGTATTTCAGGACACTGGGTCTATAGGACAAAATGTCCAGTGTTATCTTCCAAACATGCCAAGTGACTTCATGGATTGCGAACTCGTGATGCACGGATGGGGAATCGGGGGCGGCGTAAGTATTTCTCTTGTTTTATTGGCTTTAGTAGTTCTTTTTGATGTAAATGTTTTAATGAGGGCCGAATATTTAATGACTTACGTTGATTTTAGAAAACTAAATTTGGTATAAGCTAATGTGCTGAATGCGCCTAACTGCAATGGTAGCGACTGTTTATCATGTTTAACCACTCTGCAAGTGTGATTTCATACGAAAGTTTCGTGCCAGCGAAACAAGGATAGAAATAAGGAACCTAGTAAAATGTTTTGCACCAAGGTGTTAGTGGACATTTGTAAAACTTCCAGCACGCGGTACAAACGTGATTAAGTGGGACTGAGCACCACCTTCGTCAAACATGTCGAATTTAAAATAATCAAAATAAGGACAGGTTATCATTATGTAGGCTACTTGTACTACAGCGAAAAGAAAAGCTAAACTTGGCAGCACAAAAGCTTCGACTGCTTTTGATGTGTGGAGGCCCACGTGCACAAAGCCATGTGGATGCCCCTTGTTCAAGATGAAAACTTTTTAGACTTTGAACTGACAAAATGGCCCAAATTTACATACACCTTTTGACACGGGATCACGTAATGTTTGAAGGAGACCTCGAACTTTTGAAGCTTTGAATTATGCAATGTCTTCGTCATCACTAAACAGACTAAGAACTCTTCCATTTCTTTTCCGGCATTTTGCCCCGTGACGTTTGCAACCACATGGACAAGTACAGTGGTCTATTCAAACAAACATGCAATTTCGACCAGGGCTGTGGAGCAGTTGCCCAAGCAATTTTGGATGACTGGAGACGGAGCCAAGAAATTTCAGGTGGTGGTGCCGGAACCTGAAATTTGAGTTCCCGTTCAATAGACATAGCTTGTTGAGCAAGAGAATGGTACAAGTAAAGCAGTGGTTTTTAGTTTTTAATCGACTAAGTCGTTATGGAGCCGGAGCCGAAAACGTTCAGTGGTTGGAGTCGGAGCAAAAAAAAATAGATGCCCGGAGCTGAGCCAGAGCCAGAAATTTGAGTTCCGGCTCCACAANCCTGATTGTGACACCTGTTGAACGATTCTTGCAACCTTCCCGCTGGCGTTGCGCTGAATGCGCGGTTCACCACGAGCGGAATGTGCGCGAAGAACAACACTATATATATGTGGCGCGAACAAGCAATAAAAGAATGATCTGGTCGGGTGAACTCTGTTGTTGCTTGTTGCAACAGTGCGAAGCTTTGCGCACTTGCCGCTCGAGCTTTCCGATCGCAACAAAATGGTGCTGTGACCAACATGTGAAAGTCGTGCCGTGTAAAACCTTCTCAAAAAGAACGTGCGATCGGTGCGGTTCGTTGTAAAAAGGAGGGGATGTTGTTGCAACCTCTCCTTTGGCGTTGCGCGGAATTCGCGGTTCACCACGAACGGAATGTGCTCGAAGAACAACACCATATATATGTGGCGCGAACAAGCAATAATGGAGTGATCATGGCATGCGAACTCTATTGTTGCTTGCTGCCACAGTGTGAATCTTTGCGCACATGCCGCTCGGGCTTTTTGATCGCAAAACAATATGCCTAGAGACGATACTTCTCAAAAGACAACTAAGGTGACTTGGTCATGTGATAAGGATACCTGGAAACATACCTCCCCCGAGTACTTTACAGTGAACTACTCTGTGGCTGACGTTCGGTGGGGGTCAGAGGAAGCGTTTTAAGGAACAGGGGATCCCTTTCGCAGGTCTGTTGCATGTAAATAACTTAAAATGCTTTTATATATGTTGAATTACATTTTGAATTTAATGAAAACATTAGAGAAAGACATGAAATTCCTAAAGCTGATAATTTTTGTTTGTTTCGTATTTTTTATATTTGCTTTTTACCTGCAAAATCACACGAGAACTTGTCTTTGTAGGCTTTTTTTTACCCTCCCCATGTTGGGTACCCGCTTGGGACCGCCGAAGATCCGAAATACGTTGTCATGCAAACACATTACGACAACCCAGACAAGAAAACCGGTGAAACATTTAATTATTCTGTGGATTTTATCTGAATCCAACAAACGATGTAGTACAGCACTTGGATTTGAAAAACAATTCAAAACATTTAAGTTGACGATGAAACATAGCTATCTGAAGATATGCATGTTCACAATATTTTTGGCAATGTAGATCACAATGATTATCTTTTCTTATAAATGTTTTACAGTAAAGCTGGCGAAAACTTGGATGCTTTTGAACAGTCTTGGGATGTAGTTAACATTTGTCGGTTGCGAATCGTTTTCAAAGAAATAGACATACCGGTTAGCACAAAACTAAATGCCGTACCCAGTCATAAACCTTTTTGATTTATATTGCGGAACTGTTTCCGTTATTCCCTGAACGTAATTTTCGTAAAACAACTTTTAAACACCCGTACGATTTTATTTTGGGAAAATTAGGTTTTGGGCAACTTGACTAACGAAATACTTTGCTCAAACTTTGCAATATTTTGTGTTTTCTCCTTATTCTTGGTTGATGTAAAACCTGGTAAACGCTACCTATCTTTGTCTTTCATGCATTTGAAGATATCGTGGATTCATCTGGTCTAAGAATAACATACACTCCAAACATTCGCCAACACGACGCTGGGATGATTCAAGCAGGGCATTCTGTTTCGTCGTTTCAGCATATTATTCCTCCGAATTTGGAATCGTTTCTTAGTTCCGCAGAATGCACTGATCAGTGTTTGTCGAGTGTAAGTTTCATTAATTGTTTTTTGATGTTTCCGAATTCAAATGATTGCCGTTGTTTTTGCCATCAAAACTCTAGGTTTGCTGCATGCTTTCGGGGATTTAACCGACTGATTTCTTCTTTCATCATTTTGCTTTTTCTTTCTTCAAACTTAAATAAAGCTGTATTCAAAGTGAGTTGTCTCCGCACAGGTGAAGGAGACGGTTTTGAATCCACCATCATATGTTTTCCTGTGTGGAGACTAGTTAGATAGTTTTTGCTTTTTGATTTAAGTCACTTTCCGTTGTTGCAGTTTTTACGCTTTCCACATGCACTTTCCGGACTATGCAGCAAGAAAACATTTTAACATTGTCGACTGCAAACATATAAACTCAGGTATAAAAAAATTAAGATAGGGGTGAAAACTTCGCAGAAGTTCTGTCATACTTTTGAGTTGAAGGTCGTTTGATTTCATTCTTATCCTGGCTTTCAGGAGGCAAGGAAAGTCGTGTAAAATATAGGAAAGTGATGGAAAGGGAAGAATAAACGTTTCTTGTTACGATTGTTTTGGTTAAGCAAGTTTGAAAGGTACAGTGTTTAAAAGTGCTTGTACATTCACATCATTTTGCATGAAGAAGGTTCATAACATTGGTACAGACTCAAAGATAGTAAAGCATTTGGCTTGGTCGCAATTTCTCAGTTATAGATTACATCGATCACGTTTACCCAGTAACATTTGAGTGTTGATGGGACAGCAGTGTAATTTGTTTCCCTGAGCAGGTCAGGTTTGGCGCGATGCAATTGAACAACTCCTGCAGTTTTTTTCAGTAGTCACACAGTGAATAAATAGCAGCTGGAATACTTTAACCCTGTTTTCTGCTATGTCATTTGATCTGCGGGGGAAGCGCTATAGCACTGCAGAAATCCTGTTTGTTTCGCGGTTTTAACTGAACTCCCCTCACTGCATTACCTGATTCTTTAAAGTTTCAAATATGCATCTTTACTTCCACCTCACAAGGCACGCTTTACTCTGATTCATCTTGCAAAGCTTATAACTACAGTAGATATCGTGGTGAACTGTTTGATCACAACTTCATAAAGTGCATAGAACGCTGTTATGGAGGAATGTCCTCAGGCGAAATGCACGTAAATCAATTGGAAATTCAAAAATACAGTGAAAACCTGTTACAAAATACAAATTGATCGTCTATCTGCCATGAAAAGTTAAGAAAACTCTGCAAATAAGATTCACGTCAGCCACAAATATCTGAAATATGCTATGTCTAGCGAAACAGATTTAACGAAAGGAAATTTCTTGAGTGCAAACAGTTAAGGCTGAAATTTGAGTATTACAAGATGAGTGTTTAAATCGTGAAATAATAAATTTGCCGAAAAAAATATCCACATGACCAAGTTTCTTGGCTGCAGGTTAACGCTTCACACTGGTAAACTTAGAAAGATGTATTGTCTGAAAAGTCATTTCTTTGTGATTATACCACAAAATGTTCGTTGAGAAGTATTTTTGCTTTTGTGACATTTCCGTTCCGCTACAGTTCTTCACTCCGAGTGAACTTTACAACATTAAAATCGCATAAGCAATACAATTTTGTCGAAGTTGATCTATAATCTACCAACGCTACGACTTAAGGTAAGAGCCCAGGTTTATGCCTGCATGCCTGTTAATAAGGCATTCCAATGGACGATACCATAAATTTCTGAAGTGTGCTAATAAATTCTGAAACACAAAAATAGACAAACGTTCAAAGACTGTTTTGTTTCTTTCAACCACTTCTCAGGTCACGTAGGGTTGTTCAAAAAGATGTATTTACTTTTTTGCTGGTATCATTTCCTATCAAACTTACCCAGGCTTTCGTTTACCGGGTAAATCATAGACTTCCAAAGTTTTATTTACTGGCTTCAATGAAACAGGCATCATGATATTCTGTGCACGAAAGCAGCAAGATTGTAGAGACCAATTTCGCAACGAAATCGTTTGTCCAAACTTAACGATAATTTCGGAGTGACTTTTTACCAGAACGTTTCAACCGGACTCACAGTAATGTGTCATCTTGACAAATTCAAAGAAACTGGAAGTGCACAGGATAACATAGAAAAGTCGCAGTGGCCGGTCACGGTCAAACAAATAATATCACAACGTAACTGTGAGACAATGTTTGAAGCAGTCTTTAAGGAAATCAAGACGTTAGTCCCAGTAGACAGATTCTTCAAGGAGTTCAGTTATGAATATAATGCACCAGGATCTTCATCTGTATTCGTATAAGATACAGATTTTACAACTTCAGACAGATGCCAATAATGCTGAGAGATTTGCTTTTGGGCACATCATCAGTGACAGAATCGAAGACCATCCACTTCCTTTCAGGAATGATGTAAATTTCCATCTCAGTGGTGATGTGAACCAGCAGAATATGCGCTTTTGGGCTCAGGCTCAGCCTCATAAGAATCAGAATCGCCCACGTTGGGTGGAGAAAGTGACTGTTTGATGCGAGTTGGTTCGTAATGACATCATCGGGCCATATTGGTTCGAGGATGCTGATGGACGTCCAGTAACTGTGAATAGAGTGATATATTCAGGAAAATTCATCCGACACTGAGGCGGAAGCGATTAGTGACATAGATACTGTGATTTATCAAAAGGATGGAACAAAACCGCATTGACCCAATGAATCACTCGAATACTTCGGCCGTTGCTTGCCTGGAGACAGGATTATCAACCGTCGTACGGACCACCTTTGACCTGTGAAATTCTCCAGATCTAACCTCTTTGGCTCTTTGAATCTAATTATTTTCTGTGGTGATAACTCAAAGACGGAGTCTATGCTACCAATTCCTAAACCACTGATATGCTCAAGAGTAGCATTCTAACGCAGATCAGGAGAACTCCCCATGAGATTTTATACAGGGTCATTGCAAATTTGAACGTGCGAGTAGCCACAGCAATTCAACACCAAGGACTTTGGATCGCGAGTATTATAATATAAACTATTCAGCTGTGTTGGAAAAATCGTGGTGCATGAGGAAAAAATAGAACGCAGAGCTTACCTGCTTGTAAGACAGGTCTATGAACAAACGTGCAAAGTCTTCCTTTCAATAAAAAATTTTCTTTACCAAAAATGGATAAATATTTTTGTACCAACCTGTTATTCTATTTTTTGTATAGGTGTTGTTAACATTTATTGAAGTTAATAGGTTGGATATCAAATCGGTGCACACCATGTTCAAGTTTACTCCTTGCAAGGGGTAAAGAAATGGTGTAACAGCATGTTTCTGGTACAATTTCATGTCTATGAACCTTTCCTATACACTTTATGGTGGAAAACATCAAAAACCTGAAAAATGTCTTTAGATTTTCTATGGGCTCATTTTCTCTGAGCATTAGTTCAAGTGATGTATCAAGTTTACTTCAATTTGAATAGTTGGTTATGAAACCCAAACAATTTGAAAGTAAATGGTAGAATTATAAAGGAAATGCATCTTTACTCTAATGCAGGCGATGAATCTGGCAGGCCGACAAGAGATTAACATAATTGCTGCAACTCCTCACACGCATTTGCTTGGAGCAGGAGTGACTGTCAGACACATTAGGTAAATTTCTCAATAGCAACCGATTTTCAAAGCAATAGTTCTCAAAGCCACTACATCGCAAGTTGTTTGTGCCTTGTGGTGGGGTGTGTTGCGATGTATAATGTATCCTAGACCTGACTTCTTGCCATGTTTACTGTATACAAAAAATTGCGACTATCTGAAATCCTGTGATAGCTGTTTTATGCTTCCTGTTAATTTTTTTGAGTCGTTGTTTCTTTGAAAGGTCGATGTGACAACACAACTGCGCGATTCATGCTGCGCCAGTCGCAAGATTGTCGTTAGATAAATACATAAACAGAATAAACGAAAAATTCGTTAAAAAATGACGTCAATGGTGAAACACAATTAATTGGGTTACTGGCAAAAATGTTGCAATATTATATATAAGTAAAAATGTCACATCAGCGCGTGATATGTGCATTCATCAAATAAGACTTATTTCAACAGAAATATTGTACTGTTCACAAGATTGAAAGATACTATAGTTGCGAGTTGCGACCAAGTACAGTATTTAAATTCCCTTTTCGCAGGTAGAAAAGTTTGAAAAGCGGCCGCTATAAGAATGGAATAATACGTAATACTTTTTCCTTTGACACTGCCGAGGCGGTTGAGCAAAACAAGTAATACGAAGCAAATAATATGTGCTACACTGTAGTACAACGTTTCAAAGAAGCAGATATTTTTAGTGGTGCATGGTTGTGCAGTGGATTTGTTTTTTATGGTTTTCTTTGTTTTTAATTTAGCTTTAGATTCATCTTTATTTTTTTTTTCAGTTTCATTCTCGATTTGATTTTCATTTAAATTTCAAATTCCTTTACTATTTCGTTTCAAATTTCATTTTAGTCATACTTTCAATTGCTTTTTGAATTTTACTGCATATTTGATTTCATTTTCGTTTTCAAATTTATTTCAATTTCATTTCAATATGGTGTTCAATTTCATATTTATTTTGAAGTGAAACAAAAATGCGAAAGGAAATCCGGGGGGCCCATAGGCACAAACGGATTTATGTTTTTCAAATTCAAATTCGACCCAAGAATTTCATTTCATAACCGCATCCAAATCCGAAAACTGAGAGTTTCAAAATCAAATCCTATTTAAATCCAAAATCTTATCACGATCACAGGCGATATGTGATCCAACTGAAAGATTTGAGAACACAGAATAGCTTACAATAGCTTGGAAATTAATTCAGGCTAACTTGAGCTATGCTTTTGAGTCACACATAATCAAATCTTTATTAGGATCTGTATTTTTACGCATTTCGAAATTTTAATCTACAGAAATGAAAATTAGACTATATAACCTGTAAGGCACCAAACTAGAAAGATCAACAACAGGAACATCGCACATGCGACCCTTTTGGCACTGGGCTACACATATGAATAACGATGGAAAGTGCTGCAGCTTCCTGACGTAAAACCAGGCCCACATCAAGAAAACCAGACGATCATAAAATTGAAATGGTGCATGTTATCGATTTTAATAAGCCCACGGGACGTTGCCTACAAAATGTGATGAACGAAAAGTATGAGAATCAGCCTTATGGTTCTAGCACCTTATGTCCTTTCTCAGAAATAGCCTTGTGCTGCAAAGATCTATACGTTTTCAAAAGTAGGACCACATCTCGGTCCTCGTTTCGTAATACTGACACAGAGAAACACACGTTCAAAAAACTCTTTTTTTATATGGTGTTTTTNTGGCACTTTATAACTACAATGGTCTTGCAGCGCCACGACTGAGTTTGTACAATTTCTGGGTTTTGTTTAATGTTCTGTGTGTGTTTCCGGCAGCTCTTCCGCACACTGTGCGCCTGGCAAGAAGGGTGTATACCAATCTACAAGGTCGTGGTAAGACCCGACCGAGAGTGGAACTCTCGACCTACCAACACCGAAGCGGACGCACTTAGTACTAGACCACGGGTTGGTTCGAAAAACTCTGCCACCAAGAAAAACAACACAGTCGCCAAGAAATGCGGAATTCCGGGAAAAATGCAGCCTGACAATTACTCGAGGCCTTATCAGCATATTTAACACAACTAGGGAAAAACGTCGCGTAAGGACAATGGGCAAGCAAAGACATGCAACAATTCTGGGAATGTTACACACCGACCCATAAATCATTAAGCGGTGAAGAACGAAATCATTTTAACATACCATAGAAACGTTACAACAGAATACGCTTTACTAAGCACTTGCACAAAATTAAATAAATCAAACAAAAATCTCGATGAATTTCACAACTTCACATGTACACACCCTGCGCGAAAGTACTAGATATCTAGTACGAACTTTTGAAAAGGCTTGCCCGAGCCTCGAAGCACTCGGCCAAAGAGAGCTTCCAATGGCTTTCGTGCCACTGGGGATGTTATACTTAGCGCGCCGCATGTAGCACCCACCGGGCTGCTACATTTTATGATGGAAACAGATCCTGCATTATTACTGCGACAAAAGCAGCTGCGTGCAACGCAAAAGTCTATATCAAATAAATCACATGCGATACAACCAACAATGCACAGCCGCATGTATGAACAAATGCAGAAAGACACTCTGTTGCATTATCCGTCAATAAATAAGATTCAGATGAAACATAACAGGTAAGGCACTACACAAATGCAAGCAGCGAGAAAAGGTATACTGGGCAACTCATTGATCAATGGTCTCTAAAAAGCAGTTTTCTCACATCATGCAGAAACGAAAAACTTGCAGTCCGCACTCGAACCCTTCGTACAATATTGTTTCTGTCGGCAAATGTGTCCGACACCAGTGCCTTGGGCCAATCGGCACGTTTAGTGTTTGTTTCTGAAGATTTCTGGAGGGTTTTAAGCACTTCTGACGATGTTGGAGTAGAGGAAGATACTCCTTCACCCGTCTTTTCCAAAAGCAATCATCATGCAATTGCACTAATCGCCATGAACGACGATAGCCATCCGCTTCTATGAAAACATCAGCAGGTAGTGAAGAGTCCAGCGTTCTGGTGGGAAACATTTCCGGTGTCAACACCGCACCGATAAGTCTTGTGTGTTGTCCCTGACTGGGGTAAGCGGTCGATTGTTCAAAATATTTTCAATTTCGACCAATAACGAGTTGACAGCTTCATCATCCAGAGTTCGTTCGCTGGCAAGGGAATGTAAAATCTTCTTGACCGATTTGCCAAGAATCTCCTGTGCTCCACCACTGGACGCCGAGAGGCGAAGATTGAAGTGCCCCTCCACGCCTTTCTGACGTAGCGACTCGTGAATCAGGGATTGATTCCAACGGCGAACTCCTTCACGAAGTTCTCTTTCTGCAAGTAGGAAGTTGGTACCTCTGTCGCTGTACATCCCTCAAACAGGTCCTTTTCGATGAACGAATCCAAAAAACTGGTAAAAAGGAATTGGCTGTAAGTAAATAAGCCACCTCGATGTGGACTGCTCGACACGCCACTCATGTAAACAAGCAACCGTAACGCTTGGCATGTTTACGACCAACCTTTACCAAGATCGGTCCAAAGTAGTCGACACCAGCAAAGGAAAAGGCTCGAAAATCCGAGGTAACGCGGCATTTAGGGAGAGGCGCCGTAACTTGACCACTAGCTCTATTCTTCCACAAAAGACATGTTCGGCAGTTTTTAAGGTAATGTCGCACTGTGGAATGTCCGTGTACGATCCAAAATCTTTACCTCGTCGTTGCCAGTATGTATTGTGTACCACAACCACCTACCTTCAAATGATACTGACGAATAATCAGATAAGTCACGTGATGCCTCTTCCGAGGTACGAATGGATGTTTCACGTCCACGTTAAAGGATGAATTCTGCAAGCGTCCCCCAATGCGTAAAAACAACGAAATAAAATCGGTCTTAGCTTACGCAGAGCGTTCGGGCAACACATTCCCAGGCTTGACCCTTGACGGGTGATATGTGGAAATGCGTCATAATCCTTGAGCATGTTTCGTACCTCAGGAAAGATTCTCCTTGAGCAAACTTTGCTAGATCGCTAGATCCAGGGAGGCCACATCTGTCTCTTCCACAGTGAGGAAGCTAAACGAAGGGTGAGGGTACGAACTATCTTTTCCGATGAACTTCCACAGAATGTACTGCTTGAAACGAATCATCCAAGCAGTCGCTTTGATTAATTTCTTCCATATTGTAGAATAATGTTGTATGAAGATAGAAATACAGTCATTAACCTGTTGAGTGATCATATTAACAAATTTTACCGTTTTAACCCTAGGGTCATCATCATCATCAGCTGGTGGCAAATCAACAGGTCATGCAGGTCAATATTCCTCTGTATAACGGAAATGTTTTAGTTGTTAGGCTAAACAGTGCCGTATTTAGCTACATCCGAAATTCCTACATGAGTTCGATCATAGACATAGCAAGGACGGTATTCACAAAAACTAAGTTTGCTTGACCTCCCNAACAAAGACTTCTACTTCCGGCTATTTCTTTATTAAGGACACACATTTTTAATTCATCTTTCTTTTATTATAAGATTCAGATANTACAATAAACATAACTCACCAAAGAAAGTGATGTTCCAATAAAGGTTGACTCTCAGTCTGAGATTGACCACAGCGATACATCTCGNACACTCTCAAATACTGACTAAATATTATTACATTATAAGATTACAATGCGCATTACGGTACGCTGTTACTGTATGCTAAACTATCTCTGAGTCGTGACTATCTTTACAAAACGCTTGTTAACCAACGTCTTTTTCCTTTTTTTCGGAGAAATTCATGCTATTTTCAACATATGGTCACGTTTCCGAGTTACGATTACTTCAGTATGTCAATTTTTGTAGGGAAAGCTGAGTCATGGTGACCTTTGACATTTCTCAGTTTATTGAGTCACATAGGGGGACTAGAGTCCCTTCTCCAGTCATTT
>JGI24022J15233_10005300_pt1 | contig 13630 bp, 6 predicted proteins | sample Ectturendosymbi2_FD_15233 | JGI IMG/M metagenome (IMG submission 15233) | reverse complement strand
GCCCTTGACTGACTTGCTAGCATATCTGTAGCCAAAATTATGGGTCAAAAACCCAGTTTTTGGCCTAATTCAAAACTTTTCAGAAAAGGAATAATTTGCCCTTTCAGGGCAAACTTTGGCCAGCCATAACTTGGCAGCAGATTGAGCTAGAAAGCTGTTCAAACCCTGTAATGACTGGTGACGTCATGTAGTTTAGAATAAAATTAAAAAAAAAAATTTGGATGGGGGGTTTTGGGCCAATGGGCTCATGATGTGGGCATGCTTTTTGGTTAATTATACGACGTCATCATCCGATTCCACGCGCCAATATTTTGGCTCGTAGTATTTTTAGATTCTAGGCTAAAATACGTGTCTTTAGAGCCTTTGATCAAGCTTCTAGCGTTTCTGGTTCAAAAGTTATGCCAAAAATATTCCAAATATGTTAGGAATCTCCCAGGGGATTAGCGGGGATTTCCCTAATTAATATTCTACCATTTTTGCCATTACTTATCGACCAGGAACGCCAGAATGTCCATCAAACCCTCTAAAAGCTCGTACTATAGCCTAGAATGCATTTAAATCTCGCGCGGTTTCGCGCCAGTGATTGGGCTCGATTTTCGAACTCCCACGGGACGTTGATGTCATGGAATGTTTTGAGAAACCTGTCAAAACATGTCAAAACAACCTGTGGTTTTGTAAACATAGCCAGAAAGGCCGAAATCGCACGGTGAAGTCATTTTTTCAGCCTAAACTACAAGTCTTTCCCCATTCAGAGCGGATTTGAACAGCTCTCTAGCTCGATCTGCTGGCGACTGATGGCCATTTAGAAAAGGAGTGTTTGCCACCCCAGATTGGGGTTTGTGGGTGCAGAAATTTTCACCAATTTTTGTTTTTTTGTTCATAATTTCGGCTACAGATATGCTAGAAAGCCATTCAAGGGCTCTAAAGACGCGGATTTTGGCCTAGTTTCCAAAACAATCTTGATCCAAAATGATGGCCCAATGGGTTGGGGTACAGGGCCGGGAAAAGGTGGCCAAAAAAAGCAAAACACCCCCACTTGTGGCGGTCCCCCAAGAGAACCCCAAACCGAAAACGAAAAATTTTTTTTTTCGATTTCGAATAGAAGACTTTCTGAATCCGGAGAGGGTTTGAACAGCTATCTAGCTCAATCGCCTGGCGAGTTATAGAATTGCAAAGCTCTGCAAAAAAAGTGGCTCGCGCGGGACTTAAAGGGTGTTCTTTGTTTAACTTCTTCACTCGATATTTCTCCAAGGCTCAACACAATCGTGCACACTAGAAGAGGCTCCTGAAAAAGATTTTGATGAATACGGTCGAACAGAATTTGAAAAATTGCTCTTTGATCCGAGAACAAGAAAGCTGGTAGTTGATGACTTTACTTTTGCCACAAACGTCAAAGGAAGGTTTATCAAGTAAGATAACATTTTTGATAAAAATTTCATGCGTCGTTGAAGCCTGATAAAGTTAATTTTCTGTAGAAGGTTCAACGATATACACGTTTGCAGCATTAACCTAAATGTTAATGGCCATGTTATTTTTGTTGTGATATAACACATTTAATTACAGTATTTCCAAAAAAACTATTTCAACTTTTACTAACTTAAATCTTGTGCCAGATTTTGTTTTACCTGTTTGCCACTCAGCAAAAAAGTTCTTGTAAAGGTCATCATCGTTACAATAAGCCAACTCGAGGATTTCTTTTCAAGGTTCGGGCACGCCGGTGACAAGCACTCCTACTCAAGAGACTGCGTTCCTATGGGTAGTTTTTCTATGGATTTTACCGGAACACCTTTTGTTGTCAACCAAGATGTTATCTGGAAGTGGCAGGGATCCTTTGCTAACGGCGACAACAGCATGGGAAAAGCGTTAATAGATGACAAGCGTAAGTCAATCACCAAAGTTGTCAAGATCAGTATGGACCACAAGCTTTGCTAGAAGTTTAGTCTTGTTCATAAAGTAATGGCGCTCAACAAAAACATTGGTTATAGCTATTCGACTATGTCGCATTGATCAGAGAGGGCGATGTGCACCTTAATGACTTCAATTTTTACTGCTAGGCTGCTGAGTTGTTTGTCAAACAGTCCGAGTAAAAGCATAAGTTCAGGAAAAGTTTGCACTCCAAAGACTCATTATATGTCTGTTTCCCAAAGTACAGCTGTGCGCATTGCTGGAGTTGATTTTGAGATAATTTTTTCACGACCAGGCAAAATTTAACTGCTAAAACAAATCAAATACAGATAACATTTAGGTAGATTTAATAGAGGTAGTTTGTTTACTCCCGATCAGTCATCTCATGGCGATCAAATGAAGACATAATTTTGTCATTGGTTACGTTTTCTCATATTTGTGGTCCACGATATGTTCTACTGTAGATTTTTTCTTGTCTCAGCACAAATTCTTTCCAAGAAAAAACTATTTTGTCTGGCATGTCTAGCGTTGAAAATATACGCTAAGTTTGTAATTTTTAAAGGTTTGGAAACAGAATCAGAAAGTTTACCAATCTTTATCTTCAGTTTATACAAAACAATGTTTGCACTTAAAAATCGTCAAAGACGATTGTTGTTGCAAATTCCAGACTGGCTTTGCAGGAAGTGCATCTTTATAGCTTTGAGAATTTGCGAGAAGCTTACTTGCTGTTATTCAATGCTTGATTTCGCCTTGAATATTTTTCAGCATCTTGAACTACCTCTTGCGAAATACTGAAAAATTGTGTGAAATTGAGCAAGCATTCTCATACTAACTCTAAAACATCGTTCTCCTCGTGAAAGTCTCCAACTGCACCCCTCTCTTTTCTTTTAGGCTACTTAGGTTGCTACATCGATCAGTCTTCACGTGACTTGCCTGATGGCCCTTGGAAAGACAACTCCATGACATCTGCCTTGTGCATAAAGCATTGTTTTGAGAAAGGATACAAATATGCTGGAACACAGGTCATCCAAATGACATTATTTCTGTTGGACATGAACCGCGCTTTTTTGCAACTTGCATAGACATGTCTTGCTTACGTCACAAAAACTTCAATGTGCAAGATTGTTTATATTTGAAAAAAATTTCTTCAAACAAACCACAACAAATTTTTCGGTATTGACATCGTTTTTTATTTTTTCGTGTAAACCTCTTTTTATTTAACTCCGTTCTTATCTCCTGCTAAACGTTTCCACACAAATTGTGTGAAATCGAGTGTAAGCTCATGGCAACATTTTTTTAAACAGATGTAGTTCAATGCTAAACGCAGTGACGAAAACTTTTCACCTGCGTCATCTCATTAGTTTAGTAAATGAGTTTCTGAATGTAAATCTTTATCAAAAAATTACGTAACATCCGACAACGTGGTTGCGTCTAAGTTTGTCACCGCGTAACTATTTCCAAAATTCGATTTACTGATCAAACGCTGTCGTGTTAATTAAACATTCTTTCAACGTTTTCTGCTGCTTTGTGCCTCTTCCCAGATTTTTCCCATTTTACGAATGTTCTACGGCACTGCATCGGCAGATTGTCTTGACTTCATAAATTTCTCCAAATGTTTCATGTTTAATTGCTTCTTTTCAAAGCACTTTTTTTGTGTGATTATTGTGAAAAACCGCCCGCAACCAGGGAGGGCAACCAGGTAATTGCTACTCCCGAAATTTTCGAAAACATGTTGCCCCCCGAAAATATCAGCTGCTGTTTGCGGCGCTGATGTGAGGGGCAAGAGAATAGTAGATGAGTGATTCCTGAAAAAAGCGGTTTGTACTCTAACTCCAGGTCACAGTCACGCTGTTTTTGTAACACTTAGGAAAAACATTTGTGTACAGTATTTTTCTGAATGCTTCTGCGGGAATTCCTACGGAAATCATGGCAAAGCGGACGAATTAGACTGCAACTTGCCTTGCCATGGAGATAACGAAGAAATGTGTGGAGGAAATTTGAGAAACTCAGTTTACAAGACAGGTATAGTGATCAGTCAGAAACATAAGCTTGAAATCAGTAAAACGTGCTTTCTGCCAATGACCTGATAGGTAAAACATTAATGTTCAATGTAAATAACTTTAGGTTGAAAGCAACCGGAGTTGTGGTTCAAAAAAGGTGGTGGGAACGCACCAAAAAAACTAGCCATTTTCAACAGCACTTCAAACCATTTTTAAATCAATATTTAATGAAGTATTCACTTTCATTACACTACAAATGAAAATATGAAAAATTGTGGGAACGCGTTCCCGCACTTTGCCGCCCCACTATACCCCTGAACGTAATTGTTTGTACTTCAAGCGATCGCAGCAAACAGTTTCGCTTTATCGCAACTTCGCAAGTGCAACACGCTAATATTTACGTGGTGTGTGCTTCGCTCCAGCCGTTGATGTGCTTGGATTTCTCGTAAGTGATAAAGGGGTAATTTCTTGCTATGTGATGCAGCATTCGTATTCTGGTTGATCATAAACGTCGTAGTTGGCGCAATACACTACATTTTGCAGAAAACACTCAGACAACCGAAGGCCATTGTGGTGGTTATCCTGGATTCTGCTACCCAGCTCTTCACGATTCAGAAATAACAGTCAAAGTCGATCTTTACGAAAAACATCCTTGCGTGGTTAGCAGCCCGTGTTTCAATGCAGGGATCTGCATTGCAACAGGCCTAGACCAATTCTTCTGTAGATGTCACAAAGGAACGAGTGGAACGTTCTGCGAATTAGTTGAACGTGAGCAGATTCCTTGTCTTTTGCAGTTATTGTCAAGATGCTTCTCAGTGAATGGGCTATCCCAGGGGTGGGCAAACTACGGCCCGCGGGCCGCATGCGACCCGCCGGCACTTGCAGAAACTCCCATACGCATGTATAATTTTATGAAACATTTACTATTTTCATAAAAACTTAGAATGTTATGATAATAGTTTGTTTCAGTTCTAACTATAACTGTATAAATAGCAGTAAACGTACCTAGTGAGAAATATAAAAATTTTTTGTAATATGAATATGTGGTTATTTGCAGACTGAATAAATTTGCCTACTTTGTAATGAGAGTGTGCGGCCCTCGGCTGCAACATTTTTTTGAAATGTGGCCCTCCACGCAAAAAGTTTGTCCACCCCTGAGCTATCCCATTCATGATAGAGTATAAGATGTTTAACATATTCGAGGTAGTGAAAGTTGTTGGTAAAATTTGATGAACGCAAAAATTTTATGAACAGTACGCATTCTAAAAAGCTGATGATGCTTATATGCGGACAGCAGAAAAAACATTTCGAAGGAAAAAACTATTGTGTGACAGGAAAAGCGTGACACACTCTACTGTAGTTCATGCAATGATTTAAAACGTCCTTGAGCATTCAAAAAATTGGGCGTTTCCTGGTATCCGTGTGATGTTATCTGTACAAATCGCTACTGAGAACATAAGAATTGTAATGACAAGCACGTAATTTTACCAGCGAAAGGATTGTACTTTTTATTAGAGCCGCAGACATTTTTAAGTGAAGCAACCTCAACCAGTGATGACGCAGTTGCTTTTGTCGCATGTCCTGCTGGCACGATGGCTGTCAGTTGCGAATGCGAGCGCCAGTATTGCGATGGAGCTTGGTTCGTGGGAGATGAGTGCCGGGTCACGAACTCTAATCAAGGCCAAAAGAGCAAGGTGAAGCCAAAACTTTTGCTCTATTCAATATGTCGCTGGCGGTTAAAGTAAAAAACTTGTTTCGCCTCGTTTGTTTGTGCATAAGTATCTCAATAAAGCTTTCCGGAAATTTTATGAAATCAGTTAGTTTGTGTTTTCGCTGACAAAGAACCTGCAACAAGCAATTAATTTCGTTTGCAGCTCTTCAACGAAAAAAATTGGTCAACGAAATTAAAACATTGTCTCTTGTAATTCACGATATAGATATCATGTTTTACAGGGAAAAATAACGTGCTGGCAGTATGATCCAACTTATCAGCGACTGATCAACGTCGAAAGCACTGATATGCACAACCCATTCGCTCAATGCCCAGAACACTCAATCATGACCGGCTGCGCAGCTTTGGATTGGTAAGTTTCGTAATGTCATCACTGCTTTTATAATATAAGTGCAGTAGAATTTGTTTAATTTGTCATCGTTTAATTCGTCAATTCGTTACTTTTTCGTCTGTCCCGGCAGAATCCCTCTCTTTTGTGTACATTTCTGTTGGTCTAATTCGCCATCGTGTAATTCGTCAATTTGCTCAATTCGTCACTTCTTTCTATCCCTGAGAAGCGTTTTGTTCGGCTAATAAGTCATGTGCAATTTCGTTTTTGATGTTTAAGCAGCTAGTTTAACACGTGTGGCAAGTCAAACAAACTAAGGACCTTTATTTGAGAATTGTTGCACCTCGCAATCATGGGCGTCGGAAGAATTTTTTCCAGGGGAGCCACTAGGGGATTTTTCCTAAATTTTTCCATGGGGGGCCAAAAGTGGTGAAATTTGATTTTTCCCACTCGAAACTAAGAAAACAATATTTTTTTGCTGAAAATTTCAAAATCCAGGGGGAGGCCTTGCCTCCTCCCTTCCGACGCCCATGCTCGCAATTTCTTTATCGAATTTGTGCACGAGGTGCAAAGCGCGACCCGCCTCCCCATTGAAAGAACGCGGAAAGTCTTTGAAGTTTATTAAAGATTTGAAAGGTGTTAGATTAAATGGAAGAATCGAGATAGAGTAGAGGAATTATTTAATTTAGTAAACAACCATAACATCATGAATTTGTATTTTACTGCAAATAAAATGATAAAGTATACGAGCTGCTATGATAGAGTTTTCACCTGTTTGCATAATTCGTCACTTCGCCTAAATCGTCACTTTCTTCTAATCCCCTTGAGGTGAAGAATTAGGCAAATTCTACTGTATATGTATATGTAAATCATTAGGTTATTTGTTGGTGGCGTCATTGCGTGGTCGAAGAATGGTGGCGTTGCAGCTGCACTTGCGGTTCCATTTTTAATAGTGTGTCTCACAGATGCCCACATCACTTTATCACACCATGCAGTTGGCATGATTTCGTGTCATCAAATACTGTACTTTGAAGCAGCCCTACAACATTATTTCTGGGGCTGGTTGTGGAAAGCTGTTAAGGTAGATTGGTCGACAATCATTAATAATGCTCCATACACGTGTTCGTTAGAACCGCTCTTACCAGCAAAAGCGATCTCTTCACTAAAACACGCTCATCTGGAGTACAACAAATTAAACAAATAGATTCTCACTCTGTCTATAAAAGGCTTTATTTTCAATAACGCGTTTGGCATCCTCACCCTGTCTTGCTAGGCACTGCAAAATTTCAAAACATTTAAGATTCATTTGGTTAATCTTACCCTGGAACCAGTGCTCCCTCTGAGGTGCGCAACTGCGCAACTGTGCAGTACCACCAGACCATTTGCGCAGTGAAATCTCATTCTGGCGCACTTGCAACATTTCAAATTTAATATCGTATACATATCGCATAGCATTTCATCGCTTAAAACGCTTCACTGGTTGTGCGTCCGAATGTTTGCGCAATTGCATGCGCAACAAAACAAAAATTTGCTCTGTGTAAAATTTTCTTAGAGGGAACACTGCCTAGAACGCTTGGCTTGTAGTAGTAATTGACTGGTTGGTTATGAACATTAATAAGATTTTAAAAAGGCAGGGGTGGGGAACCTGCGGCCCATGTGAACATTTGGTATGGCCCGCATCAGAATTTTCGTTTCGTAAATTAGAGTACAAAATCGCGTCAAAATGAAACTCCGTGATAAGCAGGTACTTAAGGTAGAATGTCATAAAAAGCCTCCATCCCTCATTGTAAGATTAAGGTAGAATTTTGGGATGAAATCAGTTGATATTTGTGACCCGTCAGCGATAATCCACAATTTGTGCGGCCCAGGATAGCAAATAGGTTCCCCACCCCTGGTATAAGGTGTTGAGTAATTGGTGAGCACGTTTTTGTCAGAAACCTTAGTTGCGCACTAAACACCATGACCTTACTCTGACACACACACATACACACACGTATATTCAATAGTTGAAACAGGCCCGTAACCAGGGGGGGCGCAGGGGGACAAATCCCCCCTAGAAAATTTGTCACCCCCCCTGGAAAAATGTATTGGACATCGATTAAAATTATTGGACGTAGTTCAAAAAATTTGGGCCCCTCTCAGAAAACTCTTCGCCCCTCCTGGCGATCCAAGCTGGTTAAGGGCCTGAGTTGAAATAAGTCAAAGAGACCTTGTGCTCATCACGTATCTATGAATGGTTGTCCAGGATTTTTCTTGAAAAGCACACCTTTCCTTTCCGATTCGAAATCCTTAAAGTGTTCCTGAATTGACGATATAATTAAGTCTTATTTGGAAGTTTCTGCTTCCAGAAGCAAATACTGATATTCATGCAGCCTGATTAATAGCCGATTGTTTGTATGTTTATTATAATGATTACACATTTGGATTTTCGACGCTTTCCAACGCACGTTTCTTTTATATGCTTCGGTCTGTTTTTGCCTTAGCTTAGCATTAAGCATGGACGTCTGCAGGCGGGGACAAAACGGGCATTTTGTCCAATTGGAAATTGAGACAAAGAACCACAACTTTCTAGAAAATCTGAAGTCAGCAGCTTGATTGACTCAACTCTTGCAATGACAGTTTTATTTGCCAATATGACACTCACACTGCACAAAAGCCGGATTCACTGTTCTGGTATCATGCAGTGTTGAGCAGGTTGCATAGTCGGAAGTAAAATTTCCGACCCCAACTCCGACCTTTCCAAAATTTCCGACTTCGACTCCTTAAACACAACGTGAATGGAGTTTGACTGTCAACAGTTGTAGGATGAAGTTTGAGTGTCAGCAATCAATGGAAATCGTTATACACAGCAAGAATTCTCTGTTTCAAAAGTTTCAAAAGAAAGTGTACCATTTCAACAGGCAGGAGTTACAGTAAGATTCCTAACTTCGGGGTGCGATGTAACAAATGATTCAATTGGACATCTGGAATCGGATAAAAAATTCAACTTCGACTGTTCTTGGGAATCCGACTCTTTGCGACTCCAACTCCGACTCCGCAATCCTGGTGATGAGCTTGCAGTTCACTAATTCCGCTCCATTACCCGCAGAGGCGGGTTGCGGAACTTCCGAGCGGATTTTTCTGATATTGGTCTCATTGCATAACAATAACATGGTAACAAACTAACAAAGTTCACTTCACGTTGCGGAAGTAGGCAGTGTTGCCAACTGGCATATTTTTGTGCCAAATTTTTGAAATTTGCCATTTTGTGGAGGTGTTTAGCATAAATTTTTTGTTTGGCATTTTTGCCAAATTTGCCATATTTTAGCGTATTTTTCAACAACCAGTTTTTGATATAGGCAAAAGGTTGAATTATATTCTGCCCGAAATTTCCAAGAGTTTTGTATTGGAAAGACTCATGCAGCTCCTCTGTGCGTTATTTGCGCAAAAAGTTGTGTTTACGAGGATGTTTAGTCATGTTGCATGTATTAAAACAAAACTTAGAAACAAGGTTAAACTTTCCATGTTAGATGCCATTTTGCGAGTAAGACACAACTTAATAATGAAACATAACTAAACTGTTGTAAAGATTTGAAGGTGACCAAAAGAATACTGGAAAATTTCCTGGTTGCTATGTATCAAAAGCATTGATGAAAAACCATTGAAAACAGGTGGATATTCAATTCACAGCAGACATAAAAGAGCTAAGTGTTTTCAGAGCTTTTTTAGGTCTACTGTGAATTGAATATCCACCTGTTTTCAATTCTGATGTGGTCATGTTGGAGGTGCCTGTTTTGTCAGTCAATGTCTTCCGAATTTGAGCTTATCAGAATTGAGGGAAGACCGCTTACTTGTAAGTAATGTATGTAATGGCAGTGCTGTAATTGAGACCTTAACATTCCAGACCAAGACTTGGTTAAAATTTCGAGAACGAGACTTCAGGCTTGAAAATTTGTGGGTTGTACTGAAATTTTTCTAAAAAATAAAAAAAAATACTATCACCACTTTAAAGCTGAAACTTTTTCAAATTTCTGACAATTTTCCTACTGTACCTGCTTTGTTTTTTTCTTACCTGCAGATACAGCAGACAAAAACACGTTGAATTACAGAAGTTTTAGGAACTCGTGTCGTTGACATGAACGTTGCAGTATACGGATTTATTGGAAAAAACATGGCAACAGCATGACCTCAGCCACAAGATGTGTTTATATGAATAGTTGATTGTGCGTTGACAGCCACAAGATGTGTTTATATGAATAGATCTAACTTTGAGCTTAGTGAAAAGTGTAAATATACATCATTGAAATTAAAATCCTGTTTGTGTGTGTTCCAGTTTACCCTGATAACGTAAGATTTGTTTCATCTGATAAATAAATTTTTTCATGCAAAACCTCACTAATACTTGAATTTCAAAAATGGTTATGTCCCATTAGCCACAATTATGGGTATTGTAAATCTATGGGAAAAAATGCAAAAACGTTTGCATCTCAAGCTACCCTGTGAGACCAGGGTAATTTGGGACACCAGCAATTTTTTTGAAAAAGAGACTATTAACTTTCAAATATGAAAAAACGTTGTGTTTCAAGAAACTTTGCATACTTACAAGTCCTTTCATTGTTGGAATGTTTCAAAATAACCTATGGTACTTTGAAAACATAAAAAACACTTTTAAAATTCTCCTAAGTAACACCGTTTGACAATGTGCAACAGTGAATGAGAAATTGTGTAATGTAAGTGCACATTTGAAATGCTAAGCAATAAGCATATTGACTTGGTTAGTCCCACAGGCAAAATAGCACCATTGAAAAATAAATGGTAGATGCAGTAAACATGTTTTGCAGACAGGGTAATGGAAGTTTGGTTTTGTGCTCTTAATGAAAACAAAAAGTGCTTCAAGTCTAATATAATCGTAACACAGCAGTCATGACTCCTCAGATGATGTGAGAATTATTTTTATATAGCCTGCAGCTCTGTTTTGCTGTTAATGAATAAATGGTGTAGATGTTACAATGATAACATACCAGTACAAATTATTGCAGTGTCATTTCTGGTTTAATAGTGATGCTTGCACATCATGAAAGAATAACTGCAATGTGAATTGTTAATATGTAACGGTTGGTACTACACATACTGCATGCTTGGACAGCTGCATGTGGTAAAATGGTTAATAAGTGTTTGGTTCATGGTTGCAACTCTGGATATAACAAGAAACATCAACAAGTGCTTGGGTTTTCTTTTCAACAAACCTGATTTATTACAAAGTGGATCAAGTGTGACAACCGTTCTGAATGGAAGCCGATCAAAAATTCCATAGTATGCATAAAACATTTTAAGGATGATTTTATTTAAAAATGGTAAAAGAATGAAATAAAGAAGGAAATGCAACCAGTTCAGCAACTCACACAGAAAAAGCATCAAGACAACCTTCAGCATTGGCTACTGCTAGCTTGTCAAGAAAGACTCTTAGCAGAGAATTTATCAGACTGATAAAAATTATAGTTTTGAAGTTGGGGATTTAATCAAGGCATTTCATGATTTGAGCTTTTTGAACTCACCGTCTAGCTGCTTGTCTGCAAGAAAACAAGTGGATGGATAATATTTTGCAATGTTGTTTTTAATGAAGAGACAGGATTTTCATCAATGCAAAAAGCCATAAAAATCGATCAACCTTTGCATGTACCACTTCATTTTTGCAGTTATGCAGTTACCTCGTCCCACGTCCCACTTTCAAGCTTTCATCATGTTTTTTCATGTCAGAAGTGCAAAAACAACGCAGTACAGTATGTGAGAAAAAGTTTTTCATTCAGAAGTGCACGCCTAACTAAAACAAAGGAGTTTTATGAACACTGCAGTCAGCTGTTTGAAAAGTTGTGAAGCTAAATGATTTATATTGACATTTTGGTATAATTTAAAGCAAATCTGGGCACACTGGTAGCAAAACGTTTGCACTATTCCACAGAGTTGTGTTGCATTTTGCTTGATGAAGGTTGTTTGCAAAACTGTCTGTATTTGACTTAGAAATTGCTCATAAAGTAGTTAGATATATATAAATACCATGGTTTACATTTTCCCAGAACCTTTGCGCATTCTAGCTTTAGATTATTTTTCAGGCTATGCATGATGAAACAAAAGCATGGCAAAGCTTTAAAAAAAGTCCCATAAACTGCTAGTACCATTACAACTGCTGTTACAGTCATGAAACAAATGTATGTGATCGAGTTTACTTGCATTTTGAAACAAACCAAATCGGCCTGCCAATGATGGCCTGCAAAATGTGACATATCCGGCCGTATCTTAAGCAGGCCGTGTTGTAACTATTGACAACTATCATTCAACAACTATCGAACCGTATTTTGCAGCAACTATTGAAACCTGAACTTCCAAATACGAAACGCTTTTATAAATGAAACAGAAAACAGCTTCTAAACTTTAGCCCTCTCTGCCTTAACGAGCTGTTAGTGACAACTTTGATGAGGGTGTTAAAAATCGCGCATTTCACTGGGATTTTTGTTGGCAACGGATCCCATGCTTACAAAATACTTTGGGCCCTACCGGAGTTTTCTTAAGGTTGGACCTTTCTGACTGCAAAGACATTTTGAGAAACCGCAACTGTTTCATCTGAATATCGAGGTGAATGTAAAATAAGGTTTTGGTGTACTTCGATTGTGGTAGTAAAACGAGTCATAATACTGTTTGAGAGAACGTTGGAAAAATTTGAGAACCGTTTTGGTCTCTCAAAACCATTTAAAAACACTGGGCCACGTGCCGGCACTATGCACAAGCATGGGCGTCTGCAGAGGGGGGGGCAAAACGGGCATTTGCTCTGCCCCTCCCGGGAAATTGTGACTAAGACCCAATGTTTTCTGGAAAACCTGCAGTCAGCAGCTTAATTCCGATTAATTAATTTGATTCTTGCAATGACAGTTGATTTGCCGGTATTACACTGCACAGGAGCCAGGTTCACTGTTCTGGTGTCATGCGATACAGTGGTGATGAGCTTGCAATTCACTCTTGTTCGCTCAGTGTTGCCACTCTGTTGTTACGGAAAAGTATTGGATTTCATGATAAAAAACACTAGATTACAAAAGAAACTTACACACAGTGAAAACTTACACACACAGCCCAGAAAATGTGTTGCAATGCCAACCATAGACATTGTGCAACTCATTGCAAACCAGAGACAAAGAAAACGGGAGATAGCAGCAACGCTTGTGTTTGTTTGCACAGGTCACCGAAACTTTTAACAGATGACCAAGTGACTTCGCAGAGGTTTAACTCAAAACATATTATAGGCCTATTGTCTTGTATAATTTAAGGTTTAATTAAGTAGAAACGTTAGCAAATTACTGTTGCACTAAATTAAAAGGTCTCAATTACAGTTACAATTACACAAAATTGTGCAATTAATTACATTCAGCTCACTCATAAAAAACCCTAGATAGCCATAAAAAACACTAGAACATTAGATGAAATGAAAAAACGCTAGATCTAGTGGAAAAACACTAGGAGTGGCGCCGCTGTGTTCACTCCTTTGCCTGCAGGGGCTGGTTACGAACCTCCCGGCGCTTTGTCCGGCTGTTGGCCTTTATTGCGTAACAATATCGTTGGCCTTTATTATCTTGCGGGGTCCCGCAGGCAGGGGCGCAACTAGGGGGTGCCAGGGGGGGCCACTGCCCCCCAAATTTT
>JGI24022J15233_10005299_pt1 | contig 13630 bp, 9 predicted proteins | sample Ectturendosymbi2_FD_15233 | JGI IMG/M metagenome (IMG submission 15233) | reverse complement strand
TTGCTTATGATTTGCTTTGTAGCACATTACGTGAGTGAATAATACGTCTTTCACCAAAAATAAGGAAAAGTTATGCGCGTAGTACCTCAAGGGGGGGCCCCAAAAAGGGGGGGCCCGAGGCAAGTGCCTCGCTTGCCTCCCCTTAAACACACCACTGACTTCAGTATTCCAAGATAACCACAATAGCAAACTTCGCACACTTATTAAAGTTTTGCAAAAGAATATGTCTTTCTCTGTTAGAATTCCACAGTCAACAAGCGCTTAGAGTAGAAATGTAATTGCGCATTTCCTTGAACGAACTTCGTTTTTCAGGAAAGCCTTGTATTCCGTTGTTAGAAAAAAACGCTCTCAGCAATTTATCAGTTGATCATTATCAGAAATTTACCAATTTCGATGTCACATTTTGTCTGTTACGGAAAACGTCTGACTGTGGCCTATTAGCACCATGTAAAAATTTTCTTAAATGTTTTTCGCAAAAGAACTTTGTTCGATTGACAAATTTCTCAAACAAAAAAAAAATTTTATCTCAAAAACTAGTTTGTTTTCATGAAAAAGTTTCCCCATGATTTGTGTTTAACTTTGCCCGATTTCGCCAAATAATGTTTTCTATTAAAATTTGCAAATGCACCATATGGTAAATTCACATGTTCCATGTACTTTTGTTAGTGCATCTCTTTATTTAATAAATCATCGCCAACCTTATTTCTTCTACGGTATTGTACGTTGCTTTACATTCACATAATGAAGTGGTTTACATGGTCGAAGTCACTTCAAAATTTGGCTGTTGCTATGGTAACTGGAAACTACGAAATGCATGCCAAGAACAGAAATATTTCGTGGAGTGACTTTGAATTTCTTAACTGCAGTTAGATTAGTCTAAGTTCAGTGGATATATGTCATAGGTGGAATGTGGAATACCAGACCATACGCATTTGGGAAGGTCATCACGCGTGTTTGTAATAATGCTAGTAGACCTTGTAGTAAAGTTCTGGAATGTTCTTTACTTGCATCACAGACTGCAAATGAGTCAATTGCAGCACTGGATAATTCTCACATGAGAAAAGGAGGAATTATATCCTTTTTTCCAGTACTTGATAGATTGTGTTCAGAGCGCATGAAGTCCAATGCTACGCTTACTATAATTTTTACAAGCAAGCTGAAACTAATGCATTTATTCTTTGGGGGAATGCGCTGCAGTAAGCTCCAAATGGCGTGTGGGGCTGAGCCCCCGAGGCTTTTGCATCTTTGCAATAATTTTGTTAATTCAAAATACGTGTCAATTGACGTGTCTTTTTCAAACAAAACTTTTTTGTGAAAAGATATTAATTTAGAAAGTTTAATTCCTACAAATTCGTTTGCAAAATTTACAAGTTGGCCACTCTTGTTCTTGCATGACGACAGTGTATGATGACGATACTGGACAAACACTTTGAAACAATATCCTGCTGTGACCCAAAAACCTACTGTTGTCCGTTGTAAATCACATACTGTGAAACATGTTTTCAGTGAGTACTATAATGATGGAAACTCTCAAAAACCCCTGTTACTTGTCAGCAGCTGCTTTCTTTCCCGGAGTACTCGGTGGACGCTGCACATAAGATTTGAAAAGAGCAGAAGCAGGTGCGATATCAGCACAGATTGCACATTTTTTAAACTTTGTTTGTTTTCATTTAGATGTGAAATGAAAATCTTTGGATTTTGCCTAAACGTGATTCATTTTTAATCAAGATGCGGAATGAGGCAAAAATGATGACAGTTGCTAAAGAAATTCGGAAAACATTTTTAGTTAAGGAGTTTTTCACTTCGAAAAGATGAAATCCAAAATGGGTTAATAATGCCTGAGATTTGTCAGTGAGCATCTAATAATATTTGTACTCTTTGAATGGCAAGCACTTGACAAATTTCGGTCTATCAATGTCGTTTACAAAACAAGAGTAAAGATAACTGTTTTTCACTTTAGGTTATTTCTTATGTACTGTAATTGCACACCGGTTTTCAAAAATTTCATGTTTATTTTGTTTCGCAGTTAATGAAACGTACGAGAAGTCCATGACTAATCTTTGACTGATTAAGGAAAATTTACTACATTTTTTAACTGTTTTGGTGTAGTCAACTAAGTCAACCCTAGTTAACTTAAAAACATAGTGGTACAAGTCATGCTAGATATTTCAAAATTCCATTGCTTCACAATCAGCAAAAATCCATCCAGTTGTTTTTCGAAGCGGCGTAATAGGATTTCATCCACATTATTCGTTTATTGCTTTTCCTACACCATTTTTTAAGACCTCCAAGACTCAATGTCCTGTTGCGTATTAGTCTCATTAGCAAATTGTAATAATGCACTTTTAATTTCCTGTAGAAAAAATTGTTTATTACTAACACTTACAACATAAAAAATATTGAAGAGATGTAAAATCAACGTTACTGACAAAACTGTTGCTCATATCATTTCCGCTTTTATCAAATAAATACTGTACATTATTCTCATGTTTTAATATAGCCTGCTTTAATTTTCTTTCCAAATTTTCCAAATTACGTTTATTATTTTTAAATATTTTTTCTGCCATTGCACATTTTAACATTACCAACTCACAGCATTTTTTGTAAATATCAAAATGGGCTATGAATAAATTCCTGAGAAAATCAATCATTGTGCCAACTTTTCAAACAACTCACCTTGCACAGTGGCGTCCACTCGAAGACATGAAGGATCAGAACCGTACGTAGAGTCGCAAGTTACTTTAGATTTGCTACTGCTCGTTTGGATCATAGGGTTTGAAGACCGGGTAATTTCATAACCAGTTTGACACATGAGCGTGTCCACGCAATGTAATAGTGCCAGCGTTGTAACCACCACAAAAAATAGCATCTTGTAATTTAATTTCTACAAGAATAAGAAATAAAATAATTTTTACACATGAGCAACATCTTCTTTTGTCAGCCTGGTTTTGGTGTGCCTTGTATGTGCCTTCTGTTGAAATACACAGCGTGGTGCAGTGGATCCATATTTGATATAGTCTTTTGTACGCTTCCAATGCGTGACTGCAGATATTTTTCCTTCATAAATGCATGTAATGATACTCGTTTGTTAACAGCGAAACAGTCGACACGATAGTCTGCCTAATCTACGTCAAGGCCTTTGATTGTTGTTTCCGGTCGCTTCTGTTAATGCTAAACGCTGTTGTGAGATTCTAGTCCGTACTGCACCACCGTTCGCTACATTATTCTGGTTTCACGTTTCACTTGTATTGGTGAGTTTGTTCCACACCTCAATATAACCAAGGAATGCAGTCCAATCAGTGCTACAGGAGAATTATTAACGAATAAAGTGGTAAGAGCCCATACTTCAGTTCGGCACAGTGATGATACTGACTGTGCAATTTCAACACGATAGGTCGCTTAGACCGGAGACTAACACGCGTTCCTGCAACAAAACCACAACTAGATTAACTTATCAACTAGCAGTGGGGGGACCCTTGCAATGCACATATCAGCTCTCTACCTCGCGGTTCTTACACTAGTAACATCTGCGCAATGTTCTTGTAGAAAATAGTATGGTGAGCTATTCGTTTCTAAATTTTGTCAAAGGCATTCAAAAGAACGGGAGTACTTTATGATACTCGCTTTTAACTTTTTCGACGTGTTGCGCCTTGCGCGTGTTCTGCCGGGGCCTGTCTCAGCTTACTCTGCGCCAAAGGGGTCACGCGCCCTTTTCGTAACAAATGCTGCATAGGTGGCAAGTCATTGGTAGCTCCTTGCGAAGCCTGGTGGAGTTGGCGTTTAGGGTGCCTAGCGCAGAGGTTGCTTGGTGAGGAAGGTTGTCGGTACATGCAGAACTGCTGGTTTCCCCAAACTCTACTGACAACGAGGCAGCAAAGTTGTGTGATCGCTTTTCTGTCTCTCCACATAACCTTGCAAACCGAAGCAAGGCATTGGCTCTCACCCTTTTTAAAGTTCGTTTCACAGATTTCCTTGTGAACAAGTCTTTCTTTACAAAATGCATCTGATTGGCAGGAGCAGAAAATAATTCGGCGATGGCGTGACAGCGGAAACGGCCAACGTGGTCCGTGCGCCACCAATACAAAACTCGACTAGTGAAGGTGAAATGAGGTCAGGGTACCCAATCTGTGCGTGAGTCGCGCAACTCACTTGGCGCAAAAGTAAGATTGATACAAGCCGGTCATGGGCGTCGGAACGATTTTTTCCAGAGGGGGGCCAATTGTTGATTTTTTCAGACGTAGCCAACAATATTTTTTCAGGGGGGGCAAAAGTGGCAATATTTTATTTTACTCACGCGAAACTAAAAAACGAACTTTTTTGCTAAAAGTTTTTAGGAAAATATCAAATTTCAAATTCCAGGGGGTCAAGTCCCCCCTGCCCAACCTTCCGACGCCCATGAAGCTATTCCTCACGTACAAAAAACAGCCACGAGTTAGAAAATGCCAATTCGTAAAGTGAATGGCTGCATCCAATAAAGTGGTGATTCATTAACGACTAGTACGATTGTGGAAAGGTAGCATGAGCTGATATGTAATTCATTCACGACCTGTAGCATTCCGGCTATTTTTGAAGAAGAAATAGTGTAAAGCAAGTCTTGCAAATCATCCAAACACTCTGCGTTGCCCTCTTTGGCACGCCTTTATTACAAACCTAAACAACAGAAAGAGAAGAAAACATTTCCTGAAATATTATACGATCATCAGTACAAACCAAATTGTTTAAATGTTATTAGGGAAATGGTTATTATTTCCAACAGGAACGCAATTTTCCCACTTTGAAATTTTCGAAAATATGGAAAGGGCCTTTTGCTTCAATTGTGTACAGATGATGTAAAATGCTGCACACACAGCAGGCAGTAATAAAAACGTGCACACATTGTCAGTGCAACGAAAGAAACTGAAGTACAGTATTAAATGCAATTGTGATATTTGGAAGCATGCATCAAGTCTTCACGTTCATTTTTCCAGAAAAGTTAAAAACATCAGGTTCTACACAGGGGCGTAACGGGGAAGGGGCAAGGGTTGTCATAGTTCCCCGGGAGCCTAATCACTGCTGGGGGCACTTAATGACTGTGGGGCGCGCCGAAAAGTCCTAGACACTGGTGCCGCGCCTAGTGATTTTTCACTAGATATAGTGATTTTTTGCAAACTATGTGTTTGAAGAAAATCGGTTGTCTTTTTTATTACTTTTCAGCACTTTTTCAATCTGTAAACAATTATTACGTGAATCGTTGTTTGAAGATCTGCAGTTTGCACAAACACAACGGACAAGTGTTTCTAATTTGAGTTTCTGATCGTTTTCTCTTCCGTGCTGTTTACTGCTACAATGCTGGCCATAACGGCATTTTCATTTCCTTGCAGAACACTGCAGTAGAAATAATTGAAATGTTAAGTTGATTGGTCTAAAATACTCTGTGAGTGGTGTCGTTTCCAACTCTTGAAAAAAGCCTGAAAAGTGTTGGTATGAGATTTTCCTGGCTGCAACATGATCTATTTTAACAAACTTGCAAATAATGCAAAGGTGTTTAGGCGATAATGTAAATAAATAAATCATTTAAAGCACAACTGCGAACGTCAACACAAAAATTTTAAATCTAGTGAATTTTTTTTAGATCTAGTAAATCTTTTGTGAATCTAGCGATTTTTGATGAGAAGCCTATAACAGTACTGGTTCTAGCAATGTCGCACGTACTCTTTTCAATACAGCACATTTGCTTCCGAAAGACCTTAAGTTTGAACATGAGGGTGCCAAACTTGCCCCGGGCGCCATCTAACCTCTTTAAACCCCTGGTTTTACAAGCCAAATTCCGTCTCTTAACTCTTAATATAAACCTCACTGACAAAACGTACGAGGTGAATGACCTTTTTCGGAGAGAGCCTTTCAGAAAGCATTGTATAAATGTAGACCATATTACCTTATTTTACACAGAAATGATCATTCATTTGGTAAGTATGTTGGCAAAAATCGAACGGAGGCCCTGCACAAAAGTCAAGGTCTTGGGGCAAGTTCTTGTTAGCTCCTAGCTCCTCCAAAAAATCTAACAAAACTGGCACAGTGGTGATCGGCTGATCAAGGATTGCATTCTAATTTGCAAAAATCATGCTTACATNACTTTTTTCGAGATGCTTGCGGTAATAGCGCCTGCCCTAACCTTTTAAGAACAACACATCAGGTGGCTAAAACAACGTATAAGCGTTGTTAGAAAATACAAAAACCGAAACATTATATTAAAACTATCATCAAATTCCACAAGTTTGTCTTGAACATGCCAGCTTGATTGCACCCATTGTTATTTCGTCGCTTTTGAAACGCTTGCTTTGCCTAACAAGGAAGGAAATGAGATAGCAAGTTAAACGTCAAAAATGTTATTCACCAGCAGAGTTTATCACCTATTTTAAATCACAAGAAGTTGTCAAAAAATCCTGAAAGCTGCTGAAGAATCTGCAAATGATTGCCAAACAGTTCGTAGCTTCCTACGAGAAGCAAAAAACGTTGATGAACAAAAAATTTTACACATTTTGGGTCTTCAGCAACGCATCTCTCCTTCCGTAACAAGCAAACCTTTTCTCTCAACAAAGTGAAACAGTTTACTTCGAGCCTACTGGGGCCCTAGGTTGAGAAGATAAAGCGCTGATGACATGAGGCATGAACACTACAGCTGTGTTCATTATAAATAATTGCACGATTTTTTTCATTTTAAGTGAATTAGCTATTACTGGCGAATAGCCCTGCTCATTCAGTTACGTTTATCATGACCTGCTGCCCAATTTTAATTAAAGTTCGCTTTAATTCCGCTGTTTGCTTGCACGTTTCCATTAATTGCTTGGGTCTGATATTTTCTTAAAAGAAACGTATCAAACAAAATTGTAAATTTCTCTTGAAAAACTTCCCGTTTGAAATATTAATCATTTACGTTTTTCAAAATGTCAACATTTTTTCATGTTATTGACATAATAAATGTCCACCCAAAACGTGAATGACGACGGCTTCCTTTTGAACTCGGCTTCGTGATTTTTNGAGTCACTCAAAGAGGTTTACGAGGTTTATTTTACAAAAAATGAAATGTAGCCTGACTATCTGAAACAGCTTCAAAAGTGCTGGCCTTGGCTTTGCAACGTTTCCGCTCGCTGTCGCCCCAATGTAATTGCTGCCTTATGTTAAACTCGCCAGCATTTTCTGTCAAATTAAGTTCTTGTTCAAGGGGTTCATGCGGGCTTTGGGGTGTAGTACTGATGTGTTGGCATTTTGTTTTGATTGTAATTGCTTCGCATACGCTTGTGCGTTCCATGCCTGTCGGTGTTCCATACAGCTGTTTGTGCTTCAGTGGATGTTCGCCCCCGGGAGAAAAACCCTTAAGTGCATTTCTTGTCAATCAGGCCTTTTAATGCTTTTGTGCTCACCGCAACGTTATTAGCATTTTTGTTCCTGATATCATAAAATAAGCTTAGAGAAATGGACGCTGTTCATTTGAAGTTATTTTTAACGGAGAACAACCTGCGCAAAACAATCTAACAACATGTAACTGCAAGGTGTTGTTTTTAAATTATTTAATTTCTGAAAGGTAAGGACACAGTAACTGCTCAGATGGATGAATAAAGAAGAGAAAATCGCCCAAACCGCCAAACTTGGTGGAAATTACCGTGTTCATTAAAGATAGTAATTACATATGTAACTGTACATCTTTCAAGTACATCTATAGTTATCTTGCATACAAGAAAATAACACTGATTTCGTCCAAACCGTCCGGCACTCAACCTTACACTATCGAAAAAAACACCTGGCACCAAAATTGCTAATTTGTATGCAAATGTTCGGGTTACATCCTTTCTGTCTGCTTATAAGCAGTCTCAGCATTGAAAAAAATGGATAGTTTGAAGCTTTTTATCTACATACCGTCAGTCAAAACCTTTGGACCAACACAAGCTAAACGTAGCCATTGGTTGGAGGTTCACCCTAGAGTTAAGCAGTGGGTTATTAAACAAACAAAGTGCTTGTAAACGCAGTAGCTCTCCAGAAGTTTAAGATGTTAAAGCAGAATACAACACACTCAATGCACTTTACCAACCATTACATTGGTTTCAACTCAGTGACAAAATTTATACAACGAGCCTTGGTAACTGTAGCGTATGAAAGTATTAAAGCGATAGAAAGCCGCCGGAGATCGGAAGCATGATGCGGGCATTGCCTCCCTGCCTTTTTAACAGGGGACAACGGGGGCGGAACTGCCTTTTCATACAGTATCAAACAGTAGGTGATTTCATGGTTTATCAAAATCGACTTGAAAAAATGTTATTGCAGATCTTCGCTCACCCAGAAAATTCAGAAGTTTTTTCATATATTGTTAATATTTTTGAGGTCAACAATGTTGCTGCACAGAAAAAAGCATATTGGTAACGGTTTTTTGTTTTTTATAAGTATCAATTGCCCTAAAGTCTTTCACTGACCCTCGTACCGCTGCTGCAGCGTCCGAGAAGGTTTTCAATCTGATCAACATCAAGACATCACCCCTTAAATCTTCAAGTGATTCAGTGATCACAGACATAATCAAGTAACTTAGATTTGGGGCTAAGCCTTGCATTGAAAAACATGCATCTAACACAGAATCTGTACATGAGCTGTTGACCGTATACTGAGCCTCTTCATGTGATAAAACAGTAGATTCGACAACCAAAAACAGATTATCTCGTGGCTGGTAACCACAGAAATCTCCCCAACCATGTCTTAGGAAATGGAATAACTGGCGCTGAGCCTTTGCACTCTCTGTTTTTTTAATTTTGGAAGCAGGGTGCCGTGCTTCGGAGGAATAAACGATGTTGTAATTGTAACATTGCATGAAATTATTGATTATGCAGTAGAATCAACTCTAACAGCTACAGAGGTATCTCTTTGCTAAATGTGGTGAGCAGTTATATGCTCAAGTAATTTTGCGCAATTTGAATCACATTGTCTTCTGCGCAACTAGATCTACATTAGACATAATTTTCCCACTTTGACAGACCTACTGTATAAAAACGGAAAAACACCGTAAATCACATTTGGAGATTTGATGTCAGAATTTGATCAAATCATTAGTTACGACTTCTCTGTTTGCGCCTTTTGAGGTTTCAGTAAAAAATCATTAAGCCTGTACAGTATTTTCGCAAACATTATCGCACGACGTTGAAAGTTTTCCATCATTGTTCTAATTTAAAAATAAACGTAATAAGCTTGGTTCTTCTGTAACACATTTCGGAAAAGTATGGACCACAGTATACTACTTATAGCTGTGGCTACTTCGAAGTGAGCCCAAAACTAGTGATGCTTCACAAAATTTGAAATTGATGTTGTCGAATTTCGTTTGGAAGTTATATTGAAGAACGAATATAGTTGTGCAATTCGCGGAAATTTTCAACGTTGCATGATGCAACTTTCTGCTTGATAAAAATAACTCTACCATGCAAAATCGTTACTCTGATATCAAACTTTGCTCCTAGTCTACTTTATTGCTGAAAGAAATTAGCCAGAAAACTTTTCAAAAAGAAGAAGGATATCCGATGATCACTTTCTGAGCAACGATAAGTAACGCGCTTGGCACAGTGCCACGGCACGTTTTGCGTGACAATCACTATGCCAGTCATTGAAAAGCTTGACGCGTTAACACTCTTGGACCATCAACAGAGCTCTTTGCACCAAATTACTAGCTTCAAATTGAAGCGGGTCTCAAATTAATCCTCTCTGATTCAGTTTAAACAAACTAACGATCACGATAAACATGCGAAAATAAATCTAATAACATTGACGTTTTTTGAAAATATGAAAGTAAGAACAAGATAAATTGGGTTTAGAAATTCAGTTTAGTAGTTTTGCAACTAAACTGCAGCCCAGTCTGTTAATAGAGTTTAAATCTTTTTTCAAACCAAATATCTTAAGTAGCTTTTTTGGGGTGTGAACTGAACTGGCAGCTCTCATAAACAAAGGAACTCAACAAAGCTGTAGAACGGAAGCAGTATTGGACAAACACACACCGCTGACACCGGCAGAGCAGTACATCGCGATCACGCAACGAACAAGACTGGTTGTTTGTGTTCGAGTTTTATGGCACGTTTCAACCAACAAGAACTGTTAACACCAACAGGAACGTTACCAACGCGCAGGCGAGGCCTTCGGCGAAAGTTGTTGATCATTCAGCACCGAATGGCGGAGGCGTTGGCTATTAATGCAGGGTGTTTGTAGACGATGGCATTCGTGGCAGTAAATCTGCAAATAGCGAAGATCAACAAGATGATGACGCAGATTACTTGTCAAACGGATCAACTGCACGTGGAACGTCTAGCTTGTACACAAACTAAACTTCACTTTCCGCCAGTGCAAGAAAGGNCAATAGTTCCATAATTTGAAAAATATGGCGTCTGGTGTTATCAACTTCCTTTTCAGATGTGAAATCAAAGGGAGATTCAAGAAAAAACTGTGCAGATCCCTATGTTAGTTGTTGCTTTAGAGATGGTCGAGTACATGTGCAGTAGCTGCAATGTTTGAAAACTATCCAAGACCAATTGCTACAAAGAAAAGCTGTGATAATTACATCTAAATCAAAAATTGTAATCTGATTAAAAAAATAAAATCATAAATTCTTCTGTTGTTAATCACTAAGTCAGCCAAACCTTATTTTCAACAACATCTCTCAACAAATTATTTTCACTCAACGAAATACAATTCTTAAAAATATGCAATGCAGTTTAAAGTGATCTTTATTGAGTGATAGTTTTCTAAGCTACGTTTGATAGAGATGCACCGATGCACAATCAAAAAGAAGTTCAACGTAGAAGCATAAATATGCTGCTAATGACAATCGCTTGAACTACAGTGTATTTATGTGTTTTCAAAGTTTTTTCTTTTTTTTGTGATCGCATGCCATCCGACAGATATATTTAACGACATATGGCGGCAGTTTGTCGAGGCAGTTGAGGTGAACGCTCTCGCCCATGGAGCGCTGCGGCGTGTTTCGAACACCCAACCTTCCAAGTGAGAGGCGGGCACTTTACCACTGGGCTGATCGCCGCCAAAAGTTGTTTGAAATTGTACTTGTTTGAGTGGATCGTATCGATATAATTTAATTTGACTGAAAATATCTACGGCTTTAAAAAAAACACGCCCATACTGAAGGTAGCACTAAAAACTGCGACTGATGCTAGCACAGCTGTATTTTCTGCATAAGATAAGGTTCAAGAAGATTTGTAACATTTAGGTGGCAGGTTAAGTAAGACCCGTGGTCATTCGGGCAGCCGTCCTCCTCAGGCGAAACTGCTTGTAATTGCGAGGAACAGTTGGTTAGTGAATGTAAGTGAACATCTGTTGCTCTGAGCAAAACGGTTTTATATGAGCTATGAGTTTATCTACGCAACCCGGAGTTGCGAAGTTCACAAAATGTGATGTAGCCGAGCTTAAGCGGAACAAGCATTGCTTACTTAACTACAAAACTGTGTGCAGTTTTCACGTATACATTATATATATTGGGTGATAGCATCAAATGCATGGGATTGCGTCACGACATTTGTTGAGTTAGTGCAGTGTTGCAATATAGTCACTAAAATAAACAAGCCGAGAACGTGGTGTACAACGGCTTGAAGGGGATAAGGGACTTTAGTCGATGCGGTAACTCTTGGGTGGAATAGAAATTCGTATACTGTTTAGTAGCTATACGATCGGCAATGTTAGCAGTGCGGTTGCAGATTGAAGATATCACAGTACATAATACCAAAATCTAAACAGAAAATACGTCCGATTTGTAGTGAAATCAACAAAACAGTAATCCAAGACAACAGTACTAATAGATACTGAAGAGTTTATAATAACAATATAACAGCATGGTTCCCAACCGGGGTGGAATTCCTTCCAAGAGAGGAATTTCATGAGCTCGGGGAGGAATTTCCACTTTATACGTAAGTTACGTATTCAATGTAAGTGTTGTACTCCTTTTCAAGTTGACATTGGCTCTTTCAATTAGTTATATCACTTTATATTTTTAAGTTATTTATTAGACTATCACACGCTTTCCTTAACAAACTTTCGTGCCATTATTTGACAGCAAATGGTTTTTGTCTTACTTTTATTAGTCAAATTATTGTCGTCAATAAAGACCATTGTTCTTATTGTAGCTAATGTTAAGGGGGTCAGCTGTAATTACGAGCTTTACGGTGAGCTGACACTCACAGAAGGTTTGAAACGCGCACGCAACCCCCTCACCGAACTGACATCTCGCAAACTCCATGTATCACAGGACTGCATCCTTTTCTATTTCCAACAGAAATTGCAAACGGGGCGAAGAACAGTCAGCACAAACCCTTTGTTGTAACAAACCAAGGAGGAATTTCAACAACGATCGATCGCTAGACACGATTCAAAAGCAGTGTGCCTTCCACAGCTCAGATTTCGGTCTTCAAGTTTATCAGAAACTGCTGTTACGGTTAGCAGAATCTGGTCTATGCGCATGATGGCCGAATTGTCACTAAGTTCGTATTGCCCAAGCTGCGCTTTTCTCGCGAGCTTAGGCGCGTCGGAAACAGTAAAACACTTCTTTGTCACAACTGTTCGAGACTACGAAACACACGCGGCATTTGTCTTTACATCCTGTTTAGCAGATACATAGGAGAAAATAGATTGTTACTCAACTCAGCGTAAGATTAAAGCATATCAACCAAAAAGGGCAGGTCACGACTCGGTCACGACCTTCGCATGGATCTATGCCTAGTTAGTAGTTAATCCGTAGAACATTAGATTTCAAACGATTTGGTTATAGCCTAAGCCTAGCCTCACTCAAGTGTACTGGCTGCTGACTCTACACATTACACCTATGAAACTACTGTATTTTTGCATGAAAACTACAGTAATACAACATACATTTCTAAACTTTGACCAGAGTAAAAAAAACAGATTTTCAACGAAAACCGCAGAACCCCAGATCTAGTGAAAAAAAACAGTTGTGGCAACACTGATCGTGACGTAACTTCCTCCAGATCGTGCGATCAAGGGAAAATTACAGAAAAGGCTCGCAACATAATCATGGATATCTTATTGACTTCATGAGCCACAATCAAAACTGTTCACTTTTGCTTGATTTAGTTGACTTTTTTATACATCACTAGTTTCCCGTTTCGTTCTTCAATGTGGCAACCCTGGGTGTGCGCAATTACAGCCGCACACCAGAGCTGAACCGATTTATGTTTTTTAAATCCAAACCAACAGTTTTATTTCAAAACCCAAATCAAATCCGAAAACTGACAGTGATAAAATCAAATCCAGTTTAAATTCAAGGCACTATCACAGTTATTACGCTACTGTAATCCAATTCAAAGACAAAAAGGTTGCTTAAAAACTGATTTGCTTGTAAACCATTTTAAGTTAACTTGTGCTCTACCTTTGGCTCACAACACCATAGCAGTTGATGTTTCAAAGACTTCAAGGTAGTCAATATTAATAGCAATGCAATGATGAGCTCAGTTGTAGGCTACAACTCGTAGCGTATAAGATATCAAACTAAAGAGATCATCAGATAGGCCAGTGCTTCCCAACCTTTTTCAGTTCGCGACCCACTTTTAATGCAAGTTTTATTGTGCGACCCACAATGAGATATGACCAAACGTTCGCGANCCAC
>JGI24022J15233_10005296_pt1 | contig 13634 bp, 9 predicted proteins | sample Ectturendosymbi2_FD_15233 | JGI IMG/M metagenome (IMG submission 15233) | reverse complement strand
ACAAACAACCTGCACCCCCCAAGCAAAAATTTTTTTTCGAGTGCTGACTAGAAGACTTGCTGTGTCTTTTGAGACTTTTACCGGGTCTGTAGAGCATACCTGACCGGATAAATTCCCGCGTAAAGCCACGTGCGTTTAGGCGTTTGTTTTCCAAAAATCCCCGAATCCTAGCGGACGCCAAAGCGTTAATGTGTATCATTTGGTCACTTGGGTTAAAGTTAGGAATTATGTGTTAAATGGCCATCAAACAATTTTGAGCCATTAATTGAGCAGTTGTTTTCTTTTGATCAAAAATAAAAAAAACTTCATGTTTCAATTTTGTAACATTTTTACAGCTAATATATGTTGAAAAGTGCAAATGGGATGCATAAAAAACAAAATAAGAAAACATTGCTAAAATTGGTTTTGAAAGATTCCAAGGACATTTATATTTTGAATGGCCAGTTGATGGGTAAAAATAATACTTTAAACTAGAACTTATAAGACTGTTTTCAATAATTTGTATTCTTTAAGCTTGCTTGTTGCTGTGGATCAGCTGCATGTTCACTATGCTGCTCTTGCCTGCCTAGTATCAAAACTTCAACTGGAACTCGATTGATGTACATGTTATTTCTTACAATTGTGACATCAGTTAGTTGTGTCATGCTGTCATCAACTGTGCAAGCACACTTGCAAGGGGTAAGTGTCATTTAATACTGTATTTTTTTAATGTAAATTTTAATCTTAAAATTACTGAATTATTAGATTGTATCAAAAATGAGTAAAATTTATTTTCCTCCAAGTTTCAAATGCTAGTTTGTTCAAATTCCTGTCGTCTAGGAGAAAGCTGATTTGATTCTGTCTAAAATAAGAAGTATACATAATGATTTGACAGTTTATGATTGAATTCAGTGTTTTTCTTCTTGTTATCATCCACAGTCTAATGGGTAGTACATTCTCCCGTTTTGGTGCTAGCTGTCAGTTATCTCTAGTTTAGGACACAATGAGACATAAGTTGTTACTTGTCAGTAGCATCACAAGTGATTGAGCACCACGACACAAAATCTTTTTGACTCTCCCCACCAAAAAAGTCAAGTTTTTTTCCTGTATCAGTTTTACTTTAGGACAGGCACGTTGACTCCTCCAGAACATTGCACCCAGGGTGTATGCCACCCTATGTGGGTTCCTTATGATGGTGCCTGTTGGACTCTTGCATGTGGTACTGTGAAAAAATGTAGTAGGTATTCCTCGCTTTTTTGTATAGACAGAATTTATCATAGCTCACTATCCAATTAGTATGTTGGGAGCCAGTGTACGAGCATATTTATCGTACTTTGAAATCACGCAATGAGCTGCTATTTTTGGCCATTTTGCAACTCTATAGCTTGCCAGTTGATTGTGCTAGAGAGCTGTTTAAACCTTGAAAAGATGTGGCAAGTCTTCTAGATAGCATTGAAAAAATTGAGAAGTTTTTGAAGTTCAGTTTTTTTGTGGGTGACATCATAAGTGGGGTAGGTTTTAGGCCATTTTGGCTCAGATTGTGTGGCCCTTGGCACAAACTGCTGGAGGAAATTTTTTGACTGAAGTTTTTATTGGAAACTAGACTATAATCCGAGTCTTTTAAGCCTTTGATTTGCTTTCTAGCGTTTCTGATTCAAAAGTTAAAGCCTAAAAACAAATAAATACTTGATTAATGTCCTAATCAATTAATTATCGATTTTTTGTTGTTTTTAGACCATAACTTTTGAACCAGAAACGCTAGAAAGCAAATCAAAGGCTTAAAAAACTCGGATTCTGGCCTTGTTTCCAATAAAAACTTGTCAAAAAATTCCCTCCAGCAGTTCACGCCAAGGGCCTGGTAACCTGAGCCAAAATAGCCTAAAATCTACCCCACTTACGGTGTCACCAACAAAAAACCTGAACTCCAAAACTTCCCAATTTTTCTCAGTGCAGTGTAGAAGGCTTGCCGCATCTTCCGAACGTTTGAACAGTTCTTTAGCACAATCGGTTGCAAAGTGGTGGTAAAATCGTGAGTGGCCCAATGCAGGATTTTGACGTACGAATATTTCATACAGAGGCACTGAAGGTGTTGAGAACTGTGACATGCTTGATAAGCAAACATACAGATGTGTGCTACAAAGTAAAACTAAATCATTGCTATGACATAAGGAAAACTGAACCTAAATTGAATAGGAAATAATCTGAAATTCTGCCTCAAAATACTACTATTTGACAACCAAGTAAGGCGGTCCTGAGCATGACATGCACCTGTAACAGATAACGGAGCTACAGTTAGGGTGTTCTGCAGTTTGAGGTAAGCCAAAATAATCTTTATCCATCACTATTCCCTGATCCACTGTAGCTCAGATTGGTAACACCTTTGCACAGTTTTAGCTACAGATCCAATTAGTCTTTTTGAGTGTGCACTAAGATCTTCAGCCATACATGGCAAGCAATATAGGTATGGGGGACCTATAGCAGATGAGAAATGTTTACCCTTCTGGCAGTCATTGGAGGGAGCTGAACCTGACTCCAGTGCACTGGCCATGTAAATTCTTAGGACAACCAAGGGCATGGGGTTGGCATGTTTAGTGATTTACCACTCATAAAATTGTATCAAATTGATCCATACAGCTGCATAAACCTGCTTCGAAAACTTTGGTTTGCTTTGTGGGTTACACAGTTCCTTTTGTTAGAACTGAACAAAAAATATGCATGTCTTAACCTGAGGATTGCCACTACTATGTTCTTAGTCACAACTGAGGTCCATGGATTAAGATCTAAGTTTGAGGCTAGTTAGTTATGACTCTGACCATGCTCTGCAGATATAACAGCATCATCCTAATAGGCCTGTAGAAAGTACCGCCACAAATCTGGCTAGTTCCCAGAGTACCATGCTGTAGTAGTTACCATATCCTGCAAAGGATGTCATCTTGTTTGTGTGGCCCCTAGAATTGCTGGGTCCCTGCTGTGGTGGGGCCATTTTTTACTTTGAATTTTAGAGTTGTTTTTTAGTTGGCCAGGATATTTAATTAGGATGACACCATTCTGCACACAAGAATATGTTTGGAACTGAGAAATCATTAACATTTTGACATAATTCATAAACTGACTATATTCCAAAGGTTGCTCACCCCTGATCTGAGGGATGCAAAGTGTGGTCTGCAGTGACTGAACAACACAGTGACCCTAACCCAATCTTGAGCTCACTTATGAAAAAATCTCAAAGCAATCATCANCTTCATTCATTGATATGACTGTAAATTAATAATGCTTTTGATGAATATTCGCAGGTGGAAAAATATAGAAAGAAAAAGTATGTTCCTCGAAGTGCGTTTTTAGCATAACTTTGGAGAAGATTAAACTGTCAAAAGGCCCTCGGCTGGACAGCCTATATCGTTGTTTTAGTGTGTTTACTTTTATTTGTCAAATTAATGATCTATTAAGTTAAATCAAGAAACTCAAGCTCATGTAGTTGGTAAAATATTGGGAGGCTTTGCTGGGCGAATTTGTACAATCGATTTAATGAAGAGTTTTATTAAGGTTATGTATGGTTCCTGTACTCAGCAAAAAGATGTGCAAGGCTGTGTCCTGGTTAAGTCCTGTTACCAGTTTGATCCTTGCGTTAAGGTCAGCAACAATGAACATGTGGTTACTTTTCAGCATGTTTATCTTGCGATTTATTTTTTTCAGAGCTGGATTTTTCAGCAGTTTTGCAATGCTGTACACTCAAAAGAAAAGTGCGGGGTTTTGTTTGGAAAAGATGCAGTGTACAAACTGATGTTTGGTGCAGCATGCTTTTACTTTTTACTGATGTTGCTTACCATAGGTGTCAACAGCAGCAAGGATTGCAGAGCTGGCGTACAAAACGGGTTTGTCATTAGCTTCAGTGGATGAATATTTTAAATCTATTTGTCATTTATTGTAAGAATTTTGTCAGCATGATCACTACTCTGAACGTTTATGAAGGTGTTGGTTTAGAAACGTTTTTGCGTAGAGATTTTGGATCAAGCTTTGCTCTTAATGTTTAGATGTCTAGTAGTTTGCCCAGATGCTCTTTATTACTGCACATTATATGCTTGCTTCTTATTCCTGTGGTGAAATTATGCCTTTATAACTGTTCTTTCCATCAGCATTTACAAGCAAACTGTATGAACAACTGTTACAAGTTGAATATCGCAACTGACTGAAAGCTTTGTACTCCAAATCAAACTGTTAATGAGTTTGGTAAAGCATGCTTGCAGTATACTATACACCAGAATTTATATATGCATAGAAGATTCTGCTAGTAATATCTAGTTCATGTAGTTATACAACCTTCAAGCTTCTTGGATGGTGTTTGTGCTGACTTTGGGTTTATTTTTCTACATTTAGGTTTTGGTTTTTCAAGTTTTTGATCCTTGCTGGTCTTTGTATTGGAGCCTTCTTTATACCAAATGGGACAATGTTTGTGCGGGTAAGTTTATTTTCGAAGTTGCCAGCAGATGCCAAGACTGATACTCAGCAGAATTTAGGTGTTGCGTTTTGATACGCGCTGATAAAGCGAACTGTCTTGATCGCCATGTTCGTAATTTTACTGGCCTGGTATTGAAGCATTCACGAGAACGTTTGTTTTCATGGCGTTGTGTAAATATGTACTTACTACAGGTTTGGGTGTATTTTGGAATGGTCGGTGGCATTTTGTTCATTTTCATACAACTCATAATGCTCATTGATTTTGCTCACACTTGGAACGCCAGCTGGCTGCTGGGTGCAGACAACAATAAAGGGTGGCTTGCAGGTTTGGATTTACTCTTTTAAAATACTTTTTGCAGTAGAGTTCTTGAGTTGTGAGTGCTGCAAGACAATCAATTTATAGGTGTAATATGCCGGCATGTTTAGTCAAGTGGCTACGTGATCCATACGAAACAACTGACTGGATGGTTCCATAGAAAGATGTATCAGATGAGCAGTGTTGCAGTTTTGGCTACTAGACCTTATACGCAGTCGTCACTACAACCCGTGCTGACTGAAAAGTTTCTGTGCTCCTGCAGAATCTAAAATAACGCTCTTGCACCTACAAAAGGCATCTACGGTCTGTCAACCGTCCCGTACGGCTTTCTCTCCATCAAAACCTGGGATGAAGTTCCTGCAGCAATTAACAAATGTGTGTGCATTCTTCAGTAACCCTAGGCTGTGCCTACCAATAACAAATCAACAATAAAACTTATTGTAGCTCTTTGGAAAAAGTTTTGAGCAATGTCAAACCGATCTGGTGATTGCAGGCGCTAAGGCGCGCTATTGCAAGGTGCTTAATGAGCTAAAAGTTCGTGTTAGTTGGAATTGATATCAACACTTTTGCTGTCTACTAATAGCACAAACAACTTTCTATCCACTTTCGTTGCTCTCTTTTCAAACCTTCCCGCACCCATCCACAAAACTGGGTCCCTTGACCCGCTCGGTTGATCAGTGTTCATTGCTGCAACTCGAAACCTTTCGAAACAGATTGTGAGCCCAGGTAAGAAATAAATTTCCTTAGTGGAAAAATCATGTAAAATGTTGTTTGGAAGAAACATCTTCTACCTAGAGATTATTTCTGGTTTGTATGCAATAAATACTTCAAGGTAAGGACTACGAAACTGTGTGCCGGGGCACACCAGTTTGCCTCGAAAGATACAGAAGTGTGCCGCGAAACCTCCATGCTTTGGCAAAAAGCTTATAAAATGTTTTGGCCATGCTGCATTGCTTCATAAAGCAGGTGCGCCGCAACCAAATCCAGAATTTATTAGTGTGTCCGTATCGTAACAAAAAAAGTTTGAAAAGCACTGCTCTAAAGTATTTGACGACTATTAGTCACTTTTACGGCATGCCATCCTTTGTGAGCGGTTGGCATCGGCATCCATCACAATTTACTATGCATTGAAAGTCGATTCGGTTCGTTAGATCAGGCCATTACTGCAAACAGCTCATATNCGTGTAGTCGTTTGTCGTTATTGATTTTGCTGAAGTGTCCTTCACTTTCCGGCTGAAGCTACTGCTAAAAAACGGTAAAATTGAGTTTCGTTATGNGGCCGAGGGCCTCAGATTTACGTCGTCGTTTAAGAGCTTTTCCCATAACACTGCTTGNTTATTCGTTGAACAAAAATATCATTCGCACTACTTNGCTGACTTTTCTACGATAACATCTAGAATTTTGCTTTCCCGTCTGTTGAGACAAACCTTTTTTAGTTCATTTTACATTTCCCACCTTCTAGAAATTCAAATTTGGTTTTCGCGACTCTTGTTTTACATTCACGCCTTGTGTGCTTTTACTTAATCAAGTGATTCGTGAAAAGAAAGGTTTTACGTTTGATTTGATTTGGTTTCAATTTTACAACACCGTGTTATAACCTCGCGAACCCCCATTAGGGAAACGGTATTTTAAACTATAGCTCTGTATTTCTTCTCCACGGTTAATTATGTTAACTGATGTTAGTGGAATGATGGGTGTGTTACTCTACAGACGAGGATTATAGGGATAAATTTGTCAACACCGTTGTTCCAAGTACATTACCCGAAAGCGAGTTCAGTCGGCGAACATTTTAACCACATTATGTCTGCTTCTTCAGCTTTTTATTCTTCACTGCTGGATATACTTCTTACCCAAGTACCCCTGCTCCGAGAGGCTCGATGTGCGTTTAACATTATTCCGTAATACCTACTTTACAAGAAATAGTTTAATTCCAGATTTCTTTTTTGTAATTAGCATGACTCAGTATAATACTATGTTTCGTGAATGTCCGAACTAAACTAAAGCGGCGTTGGGTTTTAAGTCGTTCCAGTCATACATTTATAAATAAAGATGTATTATGTCTGACTTTTCAGGCATTCTGTTTTCCACTGTCTTCCTGTTCATCGGTTGTATTGCTGGGTTTATCCTGATGATTGTGTTCTACACGGATTCTGTGGGCTGTACCACCAATAAAGCATTTATTGGTGTCAACTGGACGCTTGTCGTTGTTGTTTCGGTACTTGCTATCTCACCAAAAATACAAGAGCGTAAGTTGTACAAAATACAAAAAGTTTTCGCGTTTTATGTGATGCTGTCATGTTCATGTTTTGTCACAAATACTTGACTACATTGCGTGATCAAATACAGTGTATCGATGAATCCGCCAGTTGTGCTATTTCATAAAAGTACTTGGCTATAACGAGGGGTACAGAGCGAGTTATATTATCCCCTGACGTAACAAAAGGTGACCTTAAGCAACTTCTTAAAAATATTTGACAACATTTTCTATCGTATGAATTGTGAGACTAGTATTTTTCGATTTCCATCTGTTGCGCACTTTTTGCATGTGCAAAAAAATGAGGCCATTTTTACTTCACGTAAAACACACGTTTGTTAAACAAAACACTGACGTCCTTCCCGTATGTAGTATTCAATAATCTTCAACTCAGTAAGGGTTGCTTTTTGCATTTAGTGGACCCCACATTCTACTTTCATCAGCTCAACATACAATAACGTTAATAATAGCGAAAACAGGCGCAGTTTCAACTGCTGTGCATGCTGTTCGCAGTGTTTGCCATGAAGTTGTTGCGATGATAACTAACCCAAAGTGTTTCGTTTCCGATTTTGTGTTTTTTTGCTTTTTGTAGTTTCGTTTTAGATACCCAACGACTCGCGTATGATGCTGAAAACGCTGTTCAGTCCTTGTTGGAGATACCATTCCNTATGNCAAGCGCACTCGTGCTCTCCGGAGTTTGCTTGTGAANACTTACACACTAGGACATTTGGATGATTTTCTTGCATCTTATTTTGCTGAATGAATCGATTTCGTTGATGAGTCGATGACGACAAACGTTCTATCCGATCACATGATGCTGTTTCGAGTTGCATCCGATCATGCACAGAGGATAATCTCTCATTCCTTTTTTGTTTTCAGATCAACCCAGGTCCGGTCTTCTTCAGGCTGCTGTTGTCGGTAGTTACGTTACGTTTTTGACGTATTCTGCAATCGCAAGCAATCCCGCCAACATGAGTGAGTCGTTCGAAGTTTGACTATATTTTTACGATTCTGGGGTGTAGCTTCGTGTGTACTTCCAATGAAACTCAAACCACACGCAGGTGTCTGCTGTGGAACTAACCAAGCCCTCTTTTGGACTGTCGGGCATTAACGATATTTTTGTCGATGCTGAAGTCACTTTCTACAGTCAGCTGTGGCTTTACCCTTGCAACCCACTGTTTCCGAAAAAGTACAATTAGAGCTGATGCTTTTACTTGTAAAAAAAAGTATCCGTTGCAATTTTTTGATGCCAAATACCTGTTGTGTTAATGGGGTTTCTTTTCCGGTATTGCAAATACCAATCGAGTTTACAACCAATTCATTAGACTCCGGCATCCGTGAAAATATAATGCAGGTTTGGCGTGCTTGATAAGAATTTGAATTTTAGCAAGGCATTGAGAAAGCATTGGATCTTAGACACCATTCGTGCACGTACCATACATGAAAGAAGTATTTCGTAGTTGTCTTGGTATGTTTGGAAGTTGAAATGAGCGTACACGCAGCAGTAAAGCATTTCAACGTTCGTACGGTTGTGAGCACCACGTCATGTAGCATCTATAAATTCAGTGCGTGTTTTCTGCGTAGTGCTTTGAGCTGAAGCTCGTGCTTTTTTCGGAAATAGATTCACAGTGCTTAAGGCTTTAAAACTGCTATGTTGGAAAAAACACCAGTGAGAGCAGAGACGTGGAAGTCATTCGAAGGACCCTCCAAGTGTCACTAACACTCTTCGATGTAGTTTTTCAACGTTAAGAAATGTGATCTATCTTCAAAAAGTGTTAAGTGTTCGTAACAGTGCGTGTTCAAGGCGGCTGAGATCTGTGAAAACTTCCCAAACAATGGCGAGGCAACCCGAGTCCACCTACACCTGGTCTCCAAGTCCGGAGCTCGGTGCAGACCCCTCAGCTTGCTGCCGCAGCTTTCAGTTGCTTTTCCGCCCGTGTTCAGTTACTCTCCGTTTCTTGTAACGCTTGTACAGTGCGTTTGCTCATCTGCTCGCATTCCAAAGTTCACGCCACACTGTCTTTTGAACTTGCGTGACAGTCACGCTGCAAGTCGAAATATGTGGCAAATGGTTCTTTCATCAAATTCGAAGTGGCGATTGACTTTTGGAACGAGGCTGAGTGTAGGTAGTGGGTTCAGCCTTTCAACTTTCACCCGTAAGCTTTGCTTTCAATTTTCAGGACTGAGGATGCGTAATTTTACGTGAATTCGATTTCCTATTAAAAATTTGCTGATCAATTCCTTGCTTACACCCATCGTGGAAAGTACTTACTTGAATAATCATCGCAAGTATTACTTTAAACAATGGTTCGCCAATTTGCAGATCTTCCGTTTTACGGGATCAGCACGTAGTTTTACCCTTTGGAGCTTAGTTTTTAGCTATGGCAAGTTGCAAGATTTTTACGTGGCACTTCATCTTTTGTTGAAATGCTCCCACATGAACAAACTCAGTGGTGCATCGTTCACTCAGCGTCACCGTGTCGTGCAAGGGCGGATCCAGCCAGTAAGTTTACGGGGGGCGATTCCAGTGAAGTTTTGCACTCAAGTCTTATTACGAGTTCACTACTGTAAGAGACATGAGTTATACTCACAACACTGCTGTGAGAAAACACGGCGTCTAAATGGACCTTATATCGCGAATGCTGTTTCCCGAGTTGTACAAAATCATAGTGAAAAAGTTACTTTCGTAGGTTTTAGGGGGGAGATGACTACCCCTGAATCTGTCCCTGGTGTCGTTCAGGTTACGTAACTAAAGACTTTAGTTCAGTGTTGGGTCATTCGTTGCAGGTGTCTATGTTTGAATAACCTACGGGCATTTTCAGTTGGAGATGATTCGCCGCAAAAATAGAAATATTTCAGATCCCCGCGTATTTTTTCAAATTGTTCATTTGTACATGGCAAATAATCATCGTGGCTGGGATGAAACCGGTTTAAGATTTTGGTTGTTGCCGATTTTGTGATTTGCAGCAACGAGGTCGCCATGTTTCGTTCCCTGATTAGTGCGCACGTGTAGGGGCTGTAACAAGTATTTTTGAATATTTGCCGAAAAATGTAAACAGCGTAAAAAAATCCAGAAATAAGAAGCATGCAAAAAATTCAAACATCAAGAAATGTTTGCATTTCTTGATTTTTGCATTTTATGCATGCTTTCCGGACATATCTTGCCTAGGTATGTACACTCCTAGTTGTCGCTGTGGGCAAATTTTCTAGTTGTCTAAAAAAAGGTCATCTTAAGCATCAACAAACTCCATGCGAATCCTGGAGGAAAGTCGCTGGTCGACCAGTTTCAAAAGTATTAATTGCGCTGTTGTGAGAGCTTCATTTACAAGCTAGAGAAGGAAACTCAGGCCTCAGAGCGTCGTATTTTTACCAAAAACATTACAGCAGGTTTCTGTTTGAAGCGAACGGGAAGGGTACTGCTACTAACTTGAATATCATTACTCGCGAAAATATAACTGTCTGGTTTTCATATAACGGTATTCTGACTTAATGCATTCAAATGCTGAGAAAACGCGGCAGAGTTACTGCTAAACGATAAGCATATTGTTGTTATTCAGAAGCCTGGATCGAACAAAACCGAAAGTGTTTTTTTTTGTCAAAAAAATATCACTGGTTTCCCGTGTTGTTTGATTGTTGGAATAACTTCCAGTCGTTTTGCATTTAAGGAACAGCCATTCGCCTTGGTGATGTTCTGAGCCTTACCTCCTTTTCGTATTTTCACGTCTGATTAAGTTATTTATACACCAGGCCCCATCAATAGGATAAAATGTAATTAACGCCTACACATTTGTGGGTGATGAGATTTGCTGTGTCACTTAAACAAACCCGAGGTGAGACTCAAATCTTAGGTGTGCGATCGCCATGACTGCCGTAAATGATCTTTTGATTTTAATATTCTTATTTTTTAAAAGAAAATGAGGAATATTGGTAATATGGTACGTGCATCACAACCCACACCAGAGTATTGTACAAGTTATACTGGAGGGTCATGTTGCTTACGCCAATAGCATCGGCTCGTATGTCGTTTTTGCCAATTTGATGTGAGTTGTGGTGCAAGGTCGATTTGTGCTAATTAGTTTGGCACTTAATGTTAAAAAATATCACATTTGCGGTTGTTCTCAATCAATGCAAGTACAGCAATGTCTTCTACTTCAAAAGTTTTATGTATTCGTTAAAGAAATGTGGAACTTGAAAAACAGATTGTTCACAAATAGATCAACTGATTTGGAATGAGATCAAAGAAGAAACGAAACCTGTTCGTAGTACCGCGCATAGTTTTGCTTCGGGGCTTTCATTCCGAAGACCCATTTCTTGCCTCATCAGCGCTTTTGCCATGTTCCATTTACGTCACACGCGTCACAAGCATTTCTGTTCCCTCAACCGCAAGGACTCCGTGATATTGGCTTTGACGTCACAGTAGCCCATATTGACAAACGTTGCGTTCTTCAACATATGGCTGAATTTGCCAATATCGGTGAATGTTTTTAATTGAAAGACCTTCACCGTTGCAAATACGTGTGAGTGTTCGTTCGCCTGGCGTTTACTATGTGTGATTTCTCGCCACGCAGTTCATTACTCGAAACGCACGTGTTGTTTCTGTGCTATATCACAAAACTGCCAGGGTCCAGCTCATGCAATGGTGGTTGGTTTGAAAGACAGGAGAAGCGCACTATTTATCAAAACAATTTCCTTCCAGCAAATTTCAACTGAAAGCGAAACTTTTGTCAAAACTTATAAGCGGGTAGCACGCGCTCAACTCTCTTTTGACTGTTTCCGTTTTAACTAATGGCTGCGATTCGTCGATGGTCGTTGTTTAATGAGAAAGGTATGAAAAAATCATAGTGAGTGGTGAAAAATGAGCGCAGATCGAGCAGCTGCCCACCGGAACAGACGCACGTTATTTCGTATTCATGTCCTCAGGCTAGCTTCGCCCTTCGCGACAGTGATTGGTTTGTGACAATTGCAACTACCTATGATCGCCACTACACTTGGCGATCGAAGAAATGGATGGTAGTAATTAGTTTATCATGATGGAAAACCGTGTTGTTCACAACTTTTGGTTTACTCAATACGCCATCCTGAGCTGTGATCAGGTATCAACCAAGTTCGACATTATATGGGAGTGTCATAGATCTACGTCCCACATACAAGTTTCGTATGATTGCCTTGTCAGTTCAATGCCAAAGTCTACCTGACGACTTTTTAGCTGCATTGGTACTCGAATAAAATGGCAAGGCATGATCAGACGGGTTTTCCCTCTTAACACCAGTAACATGCGTTGGTGGTTCGTAGAGATGGAATAACTTGAAAAAGTGTTGTGTAGATTTGTTGCAGCCATTAGTCACAACTGTTTGCCTCCAACTGTTTTTTTGCCACAGTGGTTATCATTTATTTGTATATTCACGGCGGACCTATGCATACCGTAGCGTTTGTTTGGAAACCAATACGGCAAGCCTGCCATCCGATAAACTGAAAGTCATTTCTCGTCTATGAATCATCCTTAGTTTAGCTTATTTTAAAGGTTCATAGGCATAATAGCTAGTTTAATCTGTGTCTTTGTCGTTGCATTATAATTTGACCCATTACGTAAGTTTAGTTCTCTTTGTCGTATGGCAGTAGACAATCCAAAGAGCTTCAAGTTCGGCTTTGCGCTCGATGGTGGTATTAGCGTGTTTACCCTTCCGGGACGTCTTGCGTTTGATTCAGTTCTGCCGCAATAACGTCAGGCCATGGTGTCTACGTAAGAGCGCACGTGATTTTTAGTCATTCGATTCGTGATGCTGTATTAGTAACGCTGCTGAATCTTTCAGATCGGTCGAAGCTGTTAAATTACGTTGTCGCAAAAGTGCGTATTCTGTTATATTTGACTGAAATGCTTCCATCTTGCGACGCAGCCACGCTTCTCTAAAGCAACTTTTGGCAAACACTTGCCAGTTGAAATTAAGCTGAAACGGAGTTTGTTATGATCGTGTCGTATACAGTAAAAATGTGAGGTGCGGGCTCTCGTCTCAACCGTGGTCACACCTTGGTGGATCAGACAACATTGTTTTCGGGTGTGCGAGTGTGGTTTGCTGGGATAGCTGCAACCTTAAACCTGCGTCGTCGGCTCGTTGTGAATGCCTGTTTTTGCCACATCAGTGACCTCTTACTATTTGAAAGACGAGAATAATATCTTGTTAAAGCCGCCTATCTTCTTCCATTTGCGTGGTATACACACACGATTCGCTTCATCACGAGTGATTCCCAACGTGTGGTGGGGCAATTTGATGTTGTTTTGGAATGAGCTTTGATGGTGGACATGTTGTTTGTAAGCCTGTTGAGATTAAGTCATCAGCCCCAATATGTTCCCAGCCACGCAAACACGGAGTTCGCTTTTGAAATACTAAGATTTATGCGTCCCAGGGAGGGCATCACGACCTAAAAGATGATAATGTGGGCCATGGCCAAAATAAGTTTAGGAAACACTAATCTACAGGTTAAAAAGCCCAAAAATTTTTGTTGACTTGTTTCACTTTTATTACTTATCTGAATTTACAGTTGTTTGTTGCAGGGTTGCAACCGAATTCCTCCGCCACCCCCGTGTATCTTGACTTGGTTCCAGTTTCCTGCTTCCAAGGCGCCAAGTCGAGC
>JGI24022J15233_10005295_pt1 | contig 13635 bp, 4 predicted proteins | sample Ectturendosymbi2_FD_15233 | JGI IMG/M metagenome (IMG submission 15233) | reverse complement strand
GAGCAACTGCGGACTTCGAGAAAAATAACGTAATAAGGATGGTAAAGCTATCATTCCACAGCGTCACTGCTAAGTTCAGTAGGAAAGCTGTTGCAGCGTGGACGTACCGTCGCTGAGACTACTCCGCAGTCGCCCGCGGGAACTTTTGGATGTTGCAGATAGTGAGTGAGTCGTGTATTGTTGTGGAAGACATATTTCAACAGCGCCTGTGAAAAAGGAATTGTCTAGAAGGTTTACGGGCTCTCATTTCTTCCTGTAAAACATTTTTAAAAGGATCCGATGAAAAAATAAAGTAAGCAATCGATTTAAGGAAATAATGAAGACAGAAGACCATTGGGTCGTAACTGAATGCTTGTCAACTTCCATTTCTAATGTGAAGTGTTTTTAAGAATCTCTTCAGTCTGTTTGCGACAATATCATTTGATTATAACAGAATTTTTAAAAAGCTTTAAGATTAAGTGCCTGACTTAAAACTTTAGCTGACTGCTTTGATACATTCAACTGATGAAGGATCTTTCAGTGATTTAATGCATCATTAAAGTTTTAACACAACCAAGCATTGCCGCTCACAGGAGTGTTCACGTTGCAAAGTATTGCAAATTTTAAACCATGACTTTGCTTTCCGTGTTTCGGGTTTTCCTGAAAGAAAGGGTTTGGGTTACCTTCGGTAAAAGCTAAAATAGGAAACTGTAAAAAAGGGTCGATTATAAACCTGATAGTCACAGGTTTTCAAAACAAGGCGCTCTTCTCTGTGTATGCAGATAATGAAAAAAGTTGTTTAACATAGGTTTGGAAAATTTTCTACAAAAAACGATTAACTATGCATCTAGTGAAAAGTCGATAAGGGCCTGAGCTTTTCGATGTTTATTTGAAGATTCGAGAAATTAACTAGCTCTATGGTTTATTTTGTTACAAGGGGAATACAATGCATACTCTAAAAATGGACTTGTTTATCTAATGCTGGATTGGCGAAAACTGTCAATCAAGCTGTTCGTTATTAACTCAAATGGCAAGAGCGAAACAGGTTATTAGAGAAGTATGACAAAAATAAACATAAAGTCTGGAGTATTGAAAATCACTTCTTAGACACAGGAATAATTAATTGGAAATGTTCAAAGCAGGATTGTTTTGTCAATGTTTAGGTGAAAACCTATGTTGTCTTTCTTGAAAGTAAACCGCATGATCTCGATGAACCCTGCACTCAGCTTGATTTTGATACTAAGTATTTTTCAACAGGAAAGAGTATGCGTTGCCCAGAAGTACCTGCGTGTTTGTAACTGTCGAAACAAATTAAGATGTTCATGTGACGATGATTCCAGTATGTATAATCTAGTCAGGCAAGTGTGACATGATTGGAGTCGAATCATTTTTACCAAATTGTAACGTTCGAAACAGTTTTTGCCCAACAAAGACATCTTACCATGGTTGTAAAAACAAGGGCAAAAAGCTTTGTTGATAGATACTTTTTCCAAACTTGTTCGCTGTGATCGCAAATAACGTTTAATCAATTTTTCGTGAAAATTTTATTCCCCGCGTGTGCTTAGCAAGAAATGGATTTAAGTGTCGGTGGTTTTGTCTTCAGCGAAGGAACCAACATGACTAACGTCAACATAACACTGAAAGCACAAAAATGAAGATTTTAAGATAATTTGAAACGTTACATATGTTTTTATCTATGTAGATACTAATATTTAGCAAACACAATTGAGATAGCTCACTTTACTGAAATGAGCATGGGATTAAACGCAACTTCTCCGGAGGTGAGCAAAAACAGCATGCAGTATTTCTGCAGCATTTTCACGTGTTGAAAGTTGTACTCTAACGCATAATCATATGGGACTTACTTTAAGAAAAAGGACATGATCAGGATAGATTCAAACTTCTGAAAGCGCTTATACAGATTTTATAACACATACTTGGAAAACTTTTCGTTTAAGTGAAATTTTCAGCTGTAAGTGTCCGTTACAATTGGGCAAAAAGCGTAGTCTAATTTAGATAAAAGACGAAATTAAGACTGTATGGTTTGATATTACGTGTTTTTCATTTGTTTGCAACCGCGTTTCGTAAATTTTGTAAAAAGAGGTTTGGCTCTTCATTCTCTTTTGCAAGACATTGCCCGAAAAGGTTCCGCTGCCGCAAAAACGTTGAAAAACACTGCTGTACTGTATATTGTGTAGACATTAGCTACACATGTTGGAGAATGTTAAAATCTGATTTGCAAGCACTTTGCTCGAGGTAACAAGCTCATTCGTCTTGTAGATAGTTAGCAACAAATTTGCAGTTGGAAACAACAGGAGCTTGACACACCATCCTAAACGTCAAGATGAACGTACGACTCTTCTGCTCCACTTTGTTTAAATGCAGCTGTATCAAAACTTTAACTCTATTTGATTGAAATCTAACAAAACATTTTTTCTCGCTCGCTTAGCCAACGTTTGTAGTAAGTTAGTATTTTTTCCGTCTAATGAATCTCAAGTTATTTTGTGCTCTTCGTAGCAGAACGTCATCTGTGAAATCCAGGTATCAAATATTTTTTTGAAAACCACACTGCTTGCCGTCCTTTTACGAATATAATTTTTCTACAAATGCTTTGTGGAAATGTCGCGTTGTTTGTTCTCGTATACGAGGTAACATGCATGCAGCAGAGTCTTGAAACTATTAATGGAACGACTCTTGCTTTTTTTGGAAAAAAGTGACAGCTGTTAGATTTGTTGCTAACAGGCCCATAGCCACGGGTTGGGGCATTTGGGGGCAGTGCCTCCGCCAATTTTTTATTCCCGCCCAAATTTTTTTGTGCCCAGAAAAATTTGTTTGAAACATATAATGGAAGCAAAAAAATTCCCCCCAAACCTTAAAACCTGTGGCATGGTTGTTAGCACGCAGTGCTTAGATTGAATTCGTCCAACTTGCTCCATCACGAGGGATAAGCTCTTAAAGATTTCTTTTGTGCAAATAGTTCCTCTGGCTTGGTCATCAAGAATAACAAGATAAGCAACTCGTGATAAAAGGATGTATTGGAAGCAGTCGAAACGCAAATTTCATGTAAATTTAATTCTTTAATTTGCTATGACCACCATTGTTCTTATCAAAAGATAGAAAGAGAGACTTGTTTATACCTTGCTGACGCCCAATATCACAAAGAACTCTTATTCCATCATATAGATGACAAGCTCTAAGTCAGTGTCGAAATTATAAACTTGTAGTAAAGTGTTGTAGAAATCTTAAGAAAAGTCTGATGCTTCGACAATGTTTTTCTGTACAGGTTTATTCATTTGTATAATGCTGGTCATTATAAAGCAAAACTGTGTTTCAGATTTGACAACTTTTTTATGTCCACGTTTTCCAATGGATTGTTTATTTGATCAGTGCCATGTCAGCAGAAACAAAAAAGTAAATTACTTATGGTGTTATAAGTATCAATTTTAATTCGGACTTTGTCAAAAATAGAAAACTTCGCAGAAATCAAAACTTAACTGAAGTGCAAAGCTGCGTAGTGTTGTAATGATCTGAATAAATGTCCTTGCTACGTTGAGTGCATTTTTGTAATAAATCTACCAGTTGGTTATCCATTTATAATATCATATCCGCCCTTGAAATGATTCACCAATAGACACCAGCGTTAACCATGCGCTACAAAGCAACAGTTGAAATGCGTATTCGTTAAATAGCCTTTATGAATGTATGCGATAGACTTTGCTCCAATATTGAAGTCATTTTGTCTATTTCATTACAACGCATCTAAGTAGAAGTTATATTGAGAATCTGTGCCAAGTTAGGAAGTGCATTCAGAATTCCAGAAAGAGACATTTTTTGTTTCTATACTGAAAATCACATTGCAAAAAAATTAAAGAGACACGTTCATGTTTTCAGTACATGCAAACAAGTTCTTGCCAACTAGTGATACTCTGTCGCACGTCTGCCACTCAGTGCTTGTCCGTTGTTGAAGTACTTCACTCGGAGTCAGAATGGAGTGCGTCAAAGGCAGAACGTTGCTCCTTGAAAATTATCACTTAAGGAAGAGAACCCGGTGATTTAATTGTTCATACGGTCGTGTCCATTTGACAGTCATCTCATTCTCATGCATAGGCATAAGGATAAATCCCAGTACTTTTCCAACAGACAGTGATGAGTGATATATATGAATAGGTGATTTAGGAAACAAGAAAATAATGACCACGCACTAGGTTTAAGGAAACTGAAAGCAGAGCAGAAGCAGTAAGTGCATGGTTAGATCAGAACAAGATGTTACAGAAAACAATTTTTAACTCTCAGTGCTTCAAAAAAATGGTCACAAACAAATGTAGTGGTAATTGTTCTTTCGGAATACTTATCAAAATTCAGTCCAATAATCCATCTAAGATGACTGCAGTAGTAAGCGGAATGCAATGCACAGTAACATTTTCTAATTTCAGATTCATTACAACTGCAAAGAAAATGTAGGTCTTGCAGTTCTCTAACACCCCTTGTGTATAAGAATCAAACAGACCTATCGTCAATGTTAAGAAATGGTATTCGCCATCGCTGCAAAGATCACTGCTTATGAAATGAGTACTCATTTACTGAGCACAGCTGTTGACACTTAAAACGAGATTTTCAGTGAAGTGAGTCGTGCCTTTCAACTTTTCATCTTTGTGGTTGCGCATATTTTGATGAGATCAGTTTCTAGGCAGCACTCGTGGTAGATGAAAGAAGGAACACCTTTTTAATTACAAGTTAGATGGATTGTATATCTGCTTCTCAATCACAGAAATAATAGATAAGGTTTTTTGAATAGGGCTAGGTGGAATTTGTCAAACAAGCGAATCATTCAGTTGTAGAAGACCTTTTGAAAAGTATAAATATCATCCTTAGCTTTGTTTCAATTTCGCATCCAAAGATTTTGGAAAGAGATTTCTAAACAGCTTGTGAGAATGTTAAATAAGCAACAATGCGATAAAATTCCGTTAAATAAATAAATCACAAGCCTAAAGCTAAAAACAGCGTAAGAAAATCTTGCTTTTTGTTGAACACAGATTTCTGCCCGATGTATGAAATAAAACAAGTCGTTTAACTCTGTTTCGTTAGAAGCCAGAAGTGTTTGCTAAGTTTTCGATAAGCTTACGAACGGAATGCGTTTTTGAGGCTCCTGGCAAACCCTAAACGTTTTACTTAAATCGTTGTTCTAGACATCTAATCGATCTTTTCGGGACACTGGAAGCAGAACATCTCCAAGCAGTCCAAAACCGTGTATTCCAAGACCAGCGGAACGCAACAGAAAATCTTCTTATGGAGGTCACGAAGTGATTAACGAAAATCCTCGAGGAAATACTTACTTAACAAGCGATTTTTCCCGTACGGGCAGCAGACGTATGGCTCAAAATGGAAAAGGTAAAACCATTTAGGTAAAAAATATCACATTACAAACCAGTAAGAAATGCATTACGGGACAAAAATTGCATTTACAAGAGTATTTTAAAGAGTATATTTGTACCAGTGAAAGAAACACTTTGTTAAGAATGTGGTCCCAGCGCTCACCATTGACGCAACAAAGATTTCGTTTCGTATATAACGATGTTTGTTTCCTAGTCCTCACCATCAATACGAGGTACTTGCTATCAGGTGTCTTTGCATACATTTCGATTTATTGATTTAGCCATCGCTCGAACAATATTCTGAAACAGGTCGTTAAAAAAAGACGAAGAATGACTGAAACTTTTGCGTCAGCACGAAGCACAGTGGAATTTTTATTATGTGCGATGAAGTAATGCGTACAACTAGAACTAATAATAGAGGATGGTTTTGAACTAATGGTGTGGTTGCAAACCGTGGACTTTTCAAGCTTTTCAAATAAGTTGGAAAAACAGTTCACGTAAAAATCTAAGATATTTGTATTACTCTCTGTGTAAACGTCACACTGAAATAACGTCACACTGAAGTAAATTCAGGGCATAACCTGAAATTTTAATTTTTTTTGTGTGAAACTTCACAACGCGGAAGTTGATCACAAATTAACCAGAAACTAGCTGCATACAGATATTTCGACATAATGGTTTCTGTTGGAGTTCTTTGCAATCATGGTGTGTAATTGCTTCTTTGCTGGCTTTGAAACAGTGCTACCTTCATCTTGTGGTGTCTTTTACGAACGTACGCAAACTGCCACCACTGCTTGTTTTACATTATTGGTAGAAACCAAGCAATGGCTTAGTAGTTTCAAAGTATCTTACTGCGCAGTCAACATTGATTTTTCAGCTCGTAACAGAAGGCTTGATTTTTTAAAATTTGAAAATAAGGTGAGCATGTCGTTGGTGGTGTCCACTTGTCTCACAGATGGTCTTCAGAATTACTGCCTCTGCTGTTATTGATTTTGTCAAGGATGTTGATGGGGCGGAAATAATATTGTGAGGCCAATTGAGGTTCCAAACGAAAAGCCTCTGCTTTAGGGGTTGTACAAATGTTTTTAAGACTGGGCTAATTTACAAAATTTACTCGGCCTGCTCAATATAGTTCCACCCAAATGCCAGAATTGACCAATCAACTGATTCAATTCCAGTTTTGATTGCTAGATTTGTTGGTAGAAAATATATTACTACCTGCTTCTAAGTTAATCTAGAAAATATTTACTTTTAGTCATGCATTTCACTTTAGTCGAACTGTTGCCGCTTTTTGTGTTTAGCAGAATTTTTATTAGTAGAGATTTTGGACACTTGGCCGATTTATGAACTTTCATGTACTTTTAACTGCCCAGTAGTAAGATAGGCTACAAAGTTAGAGCTGAATTTTTTGATAGCCCGGCATTATTGTTCAGTTCCAGAAATGATAAACGTTGGAGTGCAGGTCCAGACTCTCCAGCTTCCGACAAATTTGAGCGAAGCTATCACTGACGAGTTTGTTGACTCTCCGTTGCATAATGCCTCGCTGCTTCTCCAACCATCACGCGATATTCATATGAACGACGATCACTCACGTTCTCATCTGTTGAACGGAATGGAAGATGACGGTATGAGCCACTCTGCGCCTGGCAGGTTGCAGCCAAATGTTGAACGCAGACGAATCATCGTTTTCAGTTAGCCTTGTGATGCCTAGCACAATATATGAATTCTTTCAGAGGAAAACAAGGTGAAGTACCATTGGATTTTTTGAAATCTCTTTTGGGACATTTTGTCTCAAATCAAAACTTCACTTCGGCTCGGGATGTTAACATTTAAAAACAAATGGTACCTCAATAAACGTCCGTATAAACTGAAATACTATAGCTCTGATTTTTCATATACATAGGTTGTAGCTACACTTTGCTGCTGCTTGGATTTACAGTTCTACTCGTTGCCCTAGGAAATTTGTGTCAGGAACGTTTTGAGAATAGAAACTGCTTTCGCCAAAAGATTAACTATAATCCAGATCGAATGGGCTTCCAAGCAACCTTCCCAGGCAGAACGAATGTTCTGAATAATTTATAGCGACATTGAAGCCTCCGCGTGTATTTAGCGCTGATTAGGGGTGCAGAAGAAAGCTCGTTTCACAACGATTACTGCGGTGCAGATGCTCGCCGACCTGATCTCGTCAGCGGAATGGGCACGTCGTCTTCTTTCTATGGAAGTTGCACAGTAATTAGAGAAAAACTAAATTTGCAGGAGGCGCAATTAACTCTACTATTGCTTTGCGACGCCTGTCAAGTGGAAAAATCAGCTGAATAACGACGTTACAATCGACCGAACTGACACGGAATAAACCTGGGGTGTTGCCTTTGCGGAAACATATTGCAAAACTTTTGAAGTAAATGTGGCACTTTCTTGTCAAAATCGAGACAACCGTTTCGTTCACTTTTGAGCTTCACTGAAAAACTATCCTCTTCAGCATTTGAACAGTTGAGTACATAAAAATGGTCAGTACATGTTAGAATAAGCAAATATTTGCTGTTTACGGTAGCAAGTGTGAATGAAAAGATGTACGTGTAATTTTTATGAATGTAAACAACTCATATAGCTGAAAAAAGAATTTAACACGACACAAACCAATTTTTGACGTGTTTCACGAGCAGATCCTGCCGGAAAAGTAATAATAACGATTAACGAAGCTTTCTTCCCTTAACAAATTTTGACGAGATGGTAGATTGTATACTAACCACAAATATGCTTTTGGTTTAGGATGATATAGCTTGGGTTTTGGTTATTCTGTCCGAACTTTGTGAAAGAGAGTGTCATGAGAAATACGGCGTTGTCAATTGTACTTTGAAGAGATAAGGATCTGTTGCTGTTTTGCTTACACATAAAAATAGCTTTATAATTACTTTTACTGAGGTAATTTCCTCAAGACTCTGTTTAACAATTTCAGAGTTTGAAAAAGCTCTTTCAAGGAATTGTCATACTCTTGGATAAACAGCCTTGTGCTGAAGAGGGAAAGATTTGTTCAGACACGTATTTTCAAGGATGACATAAGTCAAACCTAAATATTTTGTGGCAATGATTGACTGTACAACTCCCAATACGGCAGGGTTATACAGTAGATTGTAACTAAATGAAGTTAGTTCCGTAGTAAAACTTTTGCAAAGATCAGTGCACTGCTAATATTAAATTTTACACATGTATTAATAAGTGCGATTGCACACGGTTGCGCTATATTTAGCTATATTTGTCAAACATAAGTTAAACCTTCTCGCCTGATGCAACCGTTAAAATTTTCTCAAGCTCTTAGTGGGAAACTCGGTGTGTAGAAAAGAAAAATGGAACTAAAATTTAATAATGCTATGTCATAGGCATCAAAATTTCTCTTCTTCACCTTTGTTAAGCATGACGCCAATTGCAACGAGAAAACATGATGTGATAGCTTATAAGCCGCGTTTTTCTTTTCATGTTTTAAGAAAAAGAAAAGAAAACCTGACATTCAATCCATGAAAATACTAGCGATGTTCAACTCCTGCTTGTTACTATGTGATTAGAGAAAATGGCCGTTGCTCAAATATTAGGTATTTTTTTACAGCATTCCCAGAAAAAATTATAGCACCGAATCCTCAAGAGTTTAAACCAACACCGTTGATCATTCTTAATGCTTTACAATCGAATGTCAATGTAATCTGAAACTAAGGAAGGCGTCGTCAAAGGGAAATGTTTGTATTTTGTCTTTTGCCCTCCCGTTAAATCTGTTTAGCCTTTGAAAAGTGTCCAGCGTACGTACTGAGACACTTAGCGAGCATCAGCCATGGGTGCACCCAGCGTTCTAATGATGGAGCTGCGTGCAGCCACTGGAAGAACTGCATACACGCGGAAATTCCTTCCAGCTCAAGCGAATATTTTGCTACTGCCACAGAGACTTGATGAACTGAGTCTCTGCAACAAAAGTTTTGCAATGCGCACGCGAGTAACGTCGTTGAATCTGTGTCAGTATCCGTAACAGAAAATTAGTGTTTTGTCAACACAGACATTTGCGCCTGTTCGGACTCGTTTAGTGCATGCAACACTTCTGGTTGCCGTCGCATCACCATCAACGTTTCGGGACTACTATTCGAAACGGACGAAAGAACACTCCAGAAATTTCCGGACACCTTGCTTGGGCAACCTGAGAAGCGAGACAGGTTCTACGACGAAGACCGTGGCCAGTACGTTTTTGATCGACATCGCCCTTCTTTTGATGGCATTCTCAACTTCTACCAGGTACCAGTGGCGCGACGAATTCACGCAAAGTGATGAAATTTGTCACCGAAACTTCGTTTTTCTCCTGACAATTACAAGGCTCGATTTCTTTTTGCTTATACAGTAGTGGAGTTCTTCAGCCCACGTTTTTAAAAAAGTTGTTGTCATTAGCGCAAAACTTTTCAAGTAGATTTTATTGCAACTGTTTATTACATTAGTATTATTTAAGGTGTTGTTTTATTTGAGAATGGTATGGATATCCAAAGAAATCTGTAGGTCTCATGCCGCCTTACTGTTTATTTTAACTTAGCCAGAGGTAGTACTGTACATCGAGTAACTTGCCAAGTTGTTGACCACTCTTGTTGTAGGTAAGATGGTAAACTAACAATATCTATAGAGCTGAGGCAACAGCGGTATCTGCGGCCGGATGTCAGGATGCGAATAATATTCGATTTTTCTAAAGTACGAGCGATTTTAAGGTACAAAATCAAAAAAAAATTTGTTCTCGATTAACAGTGTAGGTTGTTGGTCTTTCCTAGCGGATAATAATAGTAGGAAGGGAACGCTCTGCAAGACCTACAGAGATCCACCAGTAGATGAAGTTGCAATTTTTGCGTTGACTGACATTTTTTGACCGTCCTCTACAGAAAAAGTGAATGTGTTCAGAAACCATTTTTTTCAATCACGCTGCTTCGGCTATCGTTTTTTTTACTTACGCAACGCAGTCAAAACTTTGGCCAGGCCCACTTTAGTCGGCAGTAGCTAACAGATAAGCGTTACAATAGGCAATGTGTGGGTTTTCAAAAACATATTTTTTTGTAAGAAAAACGAGTTTATGTTTTTATGAATTGGTTCAGACTTTAAGCAAACTTTAGCCTTGTGGCAAGCTTCTGAGGAATCTGCCTGCTTTCTGCTTTCATTCTTCTGCGACGATTAAAACTTGCAAGCGTGAACTTGCGAAGATCAAGCCAAATGTGCGCAAATTTTGCATTATACAAATGGTTGTTTCGGAATGTGCTGAACGTCTTGCTTTAATATATCGTATCATACCACTGGGCGTAAATGTTTGAATCTGTGGACATAAGCGTACGGGAAGGCATTTTACTGGGGGGGCGGAAAAAATTTGCCCTGAAAATAACAACTTGCCCTGAAAATAATTTTTTTAGTTTAATCCGAATGGAGCCTGAAATCTCTTATAAATCTGTTTTATGCAGTTGAATTCGTTTATAACGGCTTCGCCTGTAGCGTCAATTCGCCTATAACGTTACATTTTATTCGGTACCGATGGCATCTTTCGCATGTATTTCAATTCGCTTATAACATCAAAACGTAACTCTCTTCCCATGATGTTTTTCTTTTAAATGACTTTCTTTGTTGTCAGAATTGAGTTGCTTTTGACATACTTCACATCTGACACCATGAGGGAATGGTCGTTTTCTCGATCCCAGACTTGTCATGGTAATAATTGCAAATAGCCTATCACAGATCTGGAAAGAAACAATGAACGTTTTCAACATTTCTATAATAGACATTTACATGCATGTTTCAAACTGCTACTTTTCCCGCAGCATCGATTCCTAGTGAATCAACTGAAAACACCATCATTGACAGACGAAAAATTTTGGTTAATCTCTGAACAAATTCACATTGTCCGAATGGGGTCTGAAACCTCTTCCAAATCTGTTTTAAGTTGCTTTGCTTGTTGATTGTTTGGACAAAGAATTGTTAGCCTATAAAACACTTTCCAAGTACTTTATGTAAGTATTGTCATTTGTAACACTGGTCCATATTACGCAAGCAGCCACCAGGATTGGTCCAAATTACACACTGCCTTCACAAAACAACTTCAAAATTTCCCTGTTTCAGCCAGTCTTCCAAAATTTGATGTTAAGATCATTGCTGTAACAGATAACAGAAGAGTTCCAAAAAATCACGAAAAACGTGGCATTGAAAAAAACGAGGGCTTGGTCTCGGTCAAAATCATTATAATCAGTCACGACTTTGGTCCAGATTACACACTACACTAGCCCAAATTACACAGATCAACCCAAATAGAATATATACTGAATACACTGTATTGAAAATATCTTTACTGTTCAGGATTTTTGAGCAACTTGCGCTTGCCCTGAAAAACAGAGTTTCCCCTGAAAATTTTCACTGTATTGAATGTATTTCTTACCATTCAGGATTTTTAAGTAACTCTGCGCTTTTAGCCACATAATGACAGAGCTCTGAGCTTTGTTTGTGACATCCATTGACTCGTCTACTTCTGCAGAAACAAATGGGGCTGCACTTTCCGCCTTTATGTTCATATCATATCTAATCACATCACCTATTGATTCATTTAAATCGTTTTGAATTATGTTTGAGAAGCCGGAAAACACCGTAGATGTCTCTAAATGTCTAGCTAATCTTTCATATGTAAAAGTTCCACATAGTTGCCACGATTAGAAGAGGTCGAACTCTCATCGTTATCACGAAATGCTAATTGCTGTTTGGCTAGGAAGCAATTTACATTAATGAGGTCTTTCAAAATCTATCGGCTTTCCCTTACCTTAGCATTGTGAACGCTGATATAGTCTCCGCTGTTCGTCCAAAGCCAAAAGTCTATCCTTACGCTTCCAAACAGGTTTAAAACAATTTGGTTTTGAATGGGATTTGTTGACTTTACATGTCTGCTGAGGCTTCTTGGTAGATTTTTCATGTCAAAAAATCCTGCTATAGTCCGCACATTTTCCTAGCAAGTTTCCCCAGCGTGGCTTGTCGCCTCGTCGTTCACGCCAGTGATGCCATATCAGTTTGATAGAACTGCCTAACTATGTCGTAACAATGAAACGTTTTCATTGAGGATGAGATATTGGCTGCCTCCCTTCGCGGCCTATCACCATAGCAGCATGTGTGACCAGCTACTGATGTGGCATACAACGCTGCATATTAGGGTGTATTATACACAACGTAAAGTAAGTGCCAGACTATGGAATGCGAGAGCATATGGTCGAAGGAGTGAATACATTAAAAGTGTATACCAGTGGTTCCCAACCGGGGTGCCGCGGCACCCTGGGGTGCCATTTACAGTGCCCAGGGGTGCCGCGGGCTAACACGTTTTTTTACCATATCATTAATGATACATTTTCAAGCTGTCATCAAACCTCAAAGCAAATTGCTATGGGTTCGGCATTACGGGTGCCGTAAATTATTATTCTTTTCTGTAGGGTGCCGCAAGCTTAAAAAGGTTGGGAAACACTGGTGTATACCAACATTATTACAGTGTAGCTGACATGAAGGTTACATAGCTGACATAAAGGCGGTTGCACGGCAAGCGCTCACCAACACAGTTTATGACAAACTGCTCAATGCGATAGCGACCCAGTGAAAGGAGGCACAAACAGTCGCTGCCTCCCTTCGTGACTTTCCCCTGACTTGAAGAAATACGCAAATTCAGATGTATTGACTATGAAAAGTGATTAGAATCATGCAATAAACGCACCTTTTCAACATGAATGGACAAATGTTTATTCAATTTGTTATTTTGGATCCCCAATTCGTTTTGCACATTTCACGATTATTGTAGGCACTGCTTCGTGCCGTCACGCCATAAACGTAGCCAGGGATCGGCCAGCAGGATCATGCCCCCAAATTTTTGGAAAATAAAGTCATTTTGTGCTTTGAGAGGCGGTAACCCAAACAAAATAGTGTTTTTCGCCGAGAATTAAACATTTTTGCCCCCCCAAATTTTTTTCCCTCCCAAACTTTTGTGCTGGCTACGCTGTTTTGTCACGTCACCGACTTTTATCATTCAGAATTTCGAATAACTTGCGCTTGCCCTGAAAAAAAGAGTTGTCCTGAACTTTTTCACTGTATTGAAATTTTTTTATCTTTAAGGATTTTTGAGCAACTTGCGCTTGCCCTGGAAAACGGAGTTTGCCTGAAAATTTTCACTGTGTTGGATATAATTTTTACATTCAGGATTTTTGAGCAACTTGTGCCTGCCCTGAAAAACAGAGTTTGTCCTGATATTTTTTATTGCATTGAA
>JGI24022J15233_10005294_pt1 | contig 13636 bp, 8 predicted proteins | sample Ectturendosymbi2_FD_15233 | JGI IMG/M metagenome (IMG submission 15233) | reverse complement strand
GGAGTCGGAGTCGTTAAAATTTTCTGCGACTCCGACTCCTCGGGTTGAAAATCCTTCCGACTCCACAGCCCTGGAGGGTATACCCTCAATGCGACACCACATTGAAGATGACGACAGCGTAGACAGCTAGCCTGGTCATGTTACGCCAGATAGTCTAAGTGGAAGTTTATGCACCGGAAGTAATAAAGGCAGAACCATCGCCAGAAAGTGTTCAATAGGGCTTGACATTCTAATACTGACAAAATCTGCAATAGGGCTTGACATTCTGAATACTGACAAAATCTGCACTGATTATAGCGTTTCATGTTTCAATTTGGGGGCTCGGCCACCAAAGCACCCCCGTGGCGACGGGATTGGATACAAGTCGTTTCGAAAGTGTTGATCCTGGCAAAGAAGGAACCTCGTCAGTGCATCTGATGAAGCATGCGAGCAAGAACACTCAAAATTTCGATGAAGAAATGGTGTTCCTTAGCCAGGTGTCATGAGTCGGAATGTTGGTGACTACCCTGGATTATTTAGCCCAAATAGGACCGCCTGCAATCACAATAGAAGTTTTCCCCAGAAACGAGAGTGATAGGACACGGTTTTCTAAGTTTCACTGCAAAAGATTACAACCAAATGGTGAAGCGGTAGGTCATCCATGGCTATTATTCCTCGCCTGGAAAAATAATTTTTGTTGCTTCCACTGCAACTTTTCAGCTCTGGATATCCCAGCACAGCACTCAATACCTCTCGTCTCTGCAGGTACTACACTCATACCTCCTTACTGATCAGGGAGGTATCTGGCTAGAGGGGAGATATTAACGAGGGTTGCAATTCTTTGCTTTATTGGGTTAACGGCGCTGTCCATTGAAGTGTCTGCTAGAGAGGCCTTGGCGTCACCCTTTCCGGCCTTCGCAACATCACGGATTTCTGCCATTACGCCCTGGTGTACCCCACAAAAATTTCTACACACCCACTAAGCGGGGCCCCGCAAGTGTTTCAAATCGGGCCCCGCACTTGCTAACGCCGGCCCTGGCCGTACCACTAAAAACGAGCTAGCGCCGGTTCTGAAAAACTTTTTCAACTGGACTCCACGTGCAGTTTATAACGATAACATTCTGATAATACAACTTCAAATCATGATTAAGAAAATGTGAATCATGCTCTAGCAACAAATCGACGCATTATAAAAAGTTGGAAATTTTTTTAAATATTTTCTAACTGAAAAGACGCTGCAGTGATTCCCGTCCATTGTGCAGCCCGGTCCTGTTCGGCATATTTTCAACACACTCCAGCTGCATAGTGCAATCACCACAATGCAACGTTGTATTGTCGTAGATAAATCTGTTTCACTTCGTTCTTGCTCGCGCTCCTTTCTGCTCTGACGTTGCTTTCGTCTGTGCTAACCCTGGAAACTAGTCTTATAGACCACCTTTTTTGTACCGCGTCCCAGGCTCGTAGCCACCGGGAGCCATTGACATCCAAATTTTGTGCCCAGAAAAATTTGTTTGACACATGGAAAGAACAGAAATCTTGCCCCCTAAAAATGAATTTTTTACCCCCAAATCTGAAAACCTGGCTACGGGCCTGTGTATAACCACAGCGAAGAGTACGTATTCTTGATACTGTCTCTGCGGCTACAGGCTTGAAAAGAGGTAGCGTCGTTCCTTTGATCTTGGAACTGCTTTCAGCACATTAATACCTGAATCTGGGTCGTCACTAATGCGGCGCTCGATTTATTGTTAAAGTGGTACAATCAAGGAAATACAAGGGTCTATGTGCCTCATACCACCGGCAACAAACATAAGTCAGTACTTAAGTCCATAAAGTTAATATTATACAACGACGTGAACGCGCAATAAATGGAGATAACGCGGCGGTAGCCAATCGAGCACAGGATCGCAGGAACATCCGGAGTATTACCCTAAAATCCAAAGCAAAATACAATGCATGAAAACCATGACAACAAACAAGCGAACGGAAAGTGGGTATATTACCAGGCGATGCATTTAAAAGGTATAGTTATCGTCAAGCCGAAGTTTTAAGAATTTTCAATGTCGCTGACTCCTCACGATCAACGAACATTGCAACAAACGTTCGACACACGAGAGCACGCAAGCGCTTGAAGTAAAACAATGTGATTGGGAAAAAGTCATTGCGATTGCGCAGGCTGTGACGATTCAGCATCGCGCGTCCGACCACAGACGAGCCTCGCCGCTGAAAGTTAATTTACAGCACAGGGAAGGGAAGTGACGCTTCTCACTGAAACAACCGTTCCCTGATGCGATACATCCAGCTGCAAGCTGAACCGCCGTTTAAATGAGGAAGCTTTAACCGCTAACTGTTTCAAGGGGATTTGGTCGGCAACCGAATCGAAACAGGTTTACTGACTGAAAACCAAAATCTGCTTGAAACAGCGACAAGCTCAACATGTACGCACACAAAAAATCGCAGCGAGAAGCGAGCGGGTCGACTGCAGCTTACTAGGAATCGACCTGGACATAAATTCAACACGTTAATAAAGGATTTCAGCGCACAGGAAATGTCGCAGACCGATTGCAGCCATCACCCTATACGACTTATTAGTAGCGCACACTTTCGAAAAAGTTTGACACGTGGATCTAGGCACGCTCAAGTTCAACAACACAAAAAAGTTTTTAGCACGATCTTGGGACTACACAAACAGTTATTTTCCCCTACGATTTGTACAAACCTATGAGCATTTTAACCACTAATGGTCTCACTACGTGTCGCATAGACGGATGCCACTTACGAACCAATTTGCCGCGAGAGCTTTTGCTAGAAGTGGCATTACGCACCAAAGAAGTACAAGGTACCGGCTCCGTTCAAACAACACATCAGATAATACTTAAGCGAGCAGCCAAAATGCCATCATAGCAGGAGTTAGTGCAGTCTTTTGACTAACGTCCGCGAATTGCTCGTATGACCTGTGGGTGCCATGCGGATGAATAACCGCATACGATAAGACTTCACCGAAAAGAGTGAAATAGGTCGATCTCAATATGCAACGTCAGTAGCTTCTGTTAAACAGGTGTGCACAATACTAGTTTAGGGGCCGAAGGCAACTTTCGCATCAGGGTGAATAGGCGATAAATTACTTCAGCGCAGGGTTGTTTTGCCAAACCTCAATTTAAGCTTGAACACTGCAGAAACGTGTAATGCGAATGTACAGACTTATATCATGCTTGGTACGCATTTCTAACCTGTTTTAGATGTATCAGCAATTGCTAAAATGGAAAACAAAGCGAAAACCGTTGCTGATTACAACAACGCTTTCTGAACTTGCGTTGCGCAGTTTGACCGCCTTACGTGATTACTACACCAAAAAGAGTTTACATTCTCCGACCTCAATTGCAACGATGTTAGCGCACGCTGCTGGTGATCGTGGGTTGGTTTATCAAGTCGCCGATCCATTGCATCATCAGCTGAAGCTACAAGTTTCGTGGAGAAAACAACCGGTGCGAGATGAAACAGAGGATGGCGGTAGCAAACACGAATCAACGAGAACAGATTCAAGCAAAACGAAAGCAGGTGAGTACGAGCTGAACAACGTTGACACTCCAAGTCTTGCTCGAATTGCATTGGTCTCTAAAGCGGTGATTAGTCATATGGTGACAGCAGTTTCAAAAACTTCGGTCAGAAAGCAGACTCCGAAAACTAACAAATAACCGACGAAAAAAACGTTTTAAACGCGCACAGGGACAGCCACGCGCAGGGCTACAGCGTTCAGCAACCACCGCAAGGGACACCAGTCGTATGCTGGAGCAAGCGCGACAGTTGTTTCACTTGAACAACACGCTGTCGCGAGCTCGTTGAAAGTGGTGTCACTTTCCGGCGTGGGTAACCGACCGAAAAACAAGGTCAAATGAATGGAACGTGGAATTGTGACTTGATAGTGAAGGCCGAACTTGAACAATAGAGCTCGCTGGTTATTTCGCGCCGTACGAATCTACTTAACTGACACCTGCAAATAAAAAAAGCATCTAATTCAACAACGGTCACTAAATACGCTGCACTGATTCGAAATAACGATAATTTTTACAATCCCAAGACGCTACAAATAGATATAAGAATCGCAGCAGAAATGGCCAATAGACGGTAATAAAATAAATAGAATTTTCAATCAAACAAGGATCTCGATATCACGTAAACTGAGAAAGTTACTCACACTAACACAAAATATTAATTTTATAAAAAGGCAGGCAAAAGACGGGTATAGCCAACTGTCAATATGCAACAACATTAATCGTCGACTGGTTGGCCAAACGGTCCTTTTTAAATGCGTGATATGACGAATGCGTTTATTTTCTTTGCCCAGAGATAAAGTTGCTACCAAGTGGTGTAACCAAAAAAGGGCAAAGTAATTTTGATGTTAACATGAAGTTCCTGAAACTTCTTTTTGAGGTGTTATCATCAGTTAGTTTTAAATTTGTGTTATCAGCAACAACAGATTTTACTTCTGTAACGAGACCAATGAGAGAATTTGAAGAAAGTAAAGTTTATTCAACGCACCATGGGCGTGATACATGCTTACGCGACTATCGGCTGACAGGTAGGGCCAGCCTGAAGCAGAAAGATTAGAACCACAGGTGACACAACTGGCAACAAGGCCAGTGCGTGCTTGAAAGCTGCTATTCCACGCAACTTGCCACCACATGTCATAAATACAGTATAAAGTTATAAGCCATGCAAAATAATAAATAGGATCGGCAGTATAGATTAAACGCAGTGACGTCATTAAACAGACGTCATAACAATCTCAATGATTGATGCTAGAGAGCACACGCAGGAAGCGAAGCCATCAGTGGACGCGCGCACACACACACCGCTGTGTGTCCGCAAGCTTTCAGCAACCAACGCACACGCAAATAGAAAGCCTATCTCCGGATCAGGAAGCAGCGGGTTAAAACACAGATCGAGCTGAGGCCCGGCAACTTGAAAGGAAGTGTGGTGAATCTTGTAGGTGCGCACCTGCACAGCGACAAACGGCTTCAATAACTTTGAAGCACATCGCAGTATGCCAAACATGGGCTCAGAGTTCGCAGCATGCTGAGTGTAAGTTTCGAGCAATGGCCGGCAATTCGAGCGTCCCTCCAAGACAGCGAAAAATACCGTGTGAAGCTAGTTTAAAGCAAGACCAACTATGGGTAACTGCAAGGAGGTACTAATAGCAATGGCATACTGTACATAACGCACCGTTGAAACCCTCCTGACCTGTTAAAATATTGTTTTGTTTTAGCTTATGCAGTGGTTGAGAACACCTTTTTGGGATTTGGTCATTAAACAAATCAAACGACGGTGACGCTGCGCTACGGTTTCAGACATCTGACACTTCCTGCATGCCCGGTCTGCTTTTTACCGGATTGCATTCGCGGCACATTCGGTCTGTCACGCTTGTATACAACGTCGCTTTGACCGTAGCACTGACAACCTTGATATAGTCTCAACTTTTTTCTGGAATCAGAATGTATTCTTTCCTCGAACGATTCGTCGAAACGCACAGCGACAACAATTTCACAACTTTTTGAACTGATATTTTTATGATCAACGTTCAGTCTTGCTGCGTTTACTGCATTAAGCCACGTTACCACTACGAGGTAGCTGTGACCAACACATCCATAACATACACAAAGTGTCATCTGGATAATCACAACAGACAATATGCGGCTTCATAATAATATTTATCATTTGTTCTAAAGTTCCGCAGTTGCACTCTGAGCCGTGACGAGTGGGTGGTCATGAAATCGCCTCACACAGCTCGGAGTGGTGTTTGTCGCAAAGGTTACCGTGTTTTTGTCTTCCGGAAAGGTCGTGATGTTCGCAAACACCATCGTACTGCAAACGTGCACATGACTTTATGACTTAGCAACATTAACATGTCACACTTGCATAAAACCACTGAAACCCGCAATTAATTGACTGACGGTCAAGAACGTATGACGAAACAAATACTTTTGTGACGGCTTAGAAACGGACATATACAACTCGAAAAGAAAATTTCGTGCTTAAATGATTCCAATCAAGAAAAAAATGTATAAATTATCTTTTTTCATAATATACTTCACAATGAAATAAATATTACGCAACTTTAGTGTGTTCCAGTTTCACTAGCAACTTAATACATATTCGTGGACGAGACACTTAACCAGGAACGTTTCCATCTACCTGAAGAAACAAGGTCTTGGTACGTTTGACACATTTATGCGGTTTAGTACTGCACACCAATGCACCTCGCTTAATACCTACAGTATCTTAACCATCTCCAGTTGCGCGCAATCCAGGAAGCCTTGTAAATTATCATAAATTTATTAAGGTTTTTCTTGATCAGTGGATCTATGGAAGCTACTATTCATTTTTAAATGAAAATAACGCTTGAAACGAACTGGTCACGAGTTTTGTATAAAAATTAATCCCTGAAATTCTTTTGTCTTGACATATTGGCTATATGGGTTGTAGGAGGGTGTCAAAGTCGGAAGATCTAATCACCTAGTACGCAGGTGATAAAACATAGCAAAGTAAACTTCGCTGCTGCACATGCCTCTCTTGTAAGCATGTTTGGGATCATTACCAAACATCCTGGAGCGCTCTGTTATAGCAGAAAAAACATGCCCCAAGCACGCTTAACCGCCAATGACGACAAACAAATACTTCAAATTAATAACTTTGAGGTCGCTGATCGTTGAAACTATATTAATTTATGTCAGAATCTCTGTTACGAACAAAAATGATTCCAAATTCACTTCACTCGTTTGGAATTTTAGCCAATGTGATTGGTAAATGCAGCGCTTCTCTGCGGCAAACAGACAACGATGTTCCCACATCAAATGAACTCTCGGCTCTTAATGCTCTTCATCATATTACCTGCCGTGCCTCGATCTTTGTGATGGCGCTTGAATGAAACACGCTGCCAACTGCACACCAGCCTTACGATCACATGGAAAGTATTGTTACAAGCAGTGGGGTTAATTAGAAGGTTTTTCGACGGATTAATAGGAAAAACTAAATCTTTACAATTTAAGTTGACACCATATCATAACTGCGAAACTTTCCGATTAGGGAAGATGTCGCAATGTAATTGTACCGCCAAAACAACCGCAACAACCAACGTACTGCTAACGTCAGACTAATTTCGCGTGCGTTTGCATTAGTGCGTGTTACCTCCTCAGCCACAATAGCAATACTGCAAAGCTGAAAAACGAAATTGCGCGTGACACACAGTCGTGTCGCTATATAAGCGACGATCAGGTTATGATCACGACGCATGCCAAATCATAAAATGCTTTCGCTGCGAAGAGATTCAAGGCCTGAAGCCTGAATTAACTGGTGTCTTGCACTGTACTAAATCAAGCCGCAAGTTTGCGACATCAAACACTGCTACAAATGGCGGTTGCGCTTTGCGTTTGTGATTTTTAGTCGGAAGGTGTGACGCAGAATAAAGAAATGTGCATCGAGAGTACGATTAATACCGAAACGGCAAAGCTTTTGAATAACCCTTACAAGCGTGAGAAATGATCTGCTACTCGCACCCCACTGGCTTTTGAAGATCTTGATAGCATAATGATCGTATTTTTGTACAGTAAGTCAATAACCTGCACATTTTCACAGACAGCTAAGGACATTGGTTATGTTTCCTCGAGACAGATAAAACACAAAACTGGTACGTTTGCGCACCAACACGTCAAAGAAATGGAATGCCCTTTTTCGTTAAAACAAACGGAAGATCGCAACGGAAAGAAAATCGCATGCACGAACTGCTGAACGCGCACAGAGATTACACGTGCAAGGATTTTGAAGCACAAGCGAAAAGCCGCAGATCACTCAACTGAGCAGGTACAACGTAACAAATACCCGCAGCACTGCGTCACTGAACCGGAAGCAGATCATTCGAGTCATTACTGGTTGCGGCGTTACCTCATAACCAAGAGCGCACAACTTCGTAACTTCGCACGTTGCCTGAACTAAGTATAGTCCGCATTTATTCAACAACCGTCGATAGACTATACCCAGCACAGCAAGCACCTGATGTCGTCACACCACAGCTTCCCAGGCTTTGACCGTATTTTACAAAATCAAAGCCCACTTCTAAGTGCAAAACTTGACAGCAGGACAACACTCTTTTGATCTATACAACACACATCTCAACCCCTTGCGCATGAAACCAAGAAGTTTGAGTCGAAATGACTCTTCTGGATGCAGCCTGGCAAGCACATGCTTTTTTAAAAAACTGAGCGCGAGGTTTTAGAGTACTTCAAGCCTGATAAAGCAAGATCATAAGGAGACAAAAGCAAGGTTATCCATCGCAAGTCATTAGTAATGATCACCGCAACAAACCGGGCGTTTTGAAGCGAGCCCCAACTTGCTCACGCAGTTTTGATCTCGCAGCAACAGAAAGTATATCAATATAATCATCGCCGCAGTCAGCAAGCACTTTCGTGCAGGACTTACCGCACCAGAACGTACGTAAAGATATCAACTAGACAAGGAACCCTAGAGTATAGAACAGCTGGAGCAACATCCGGAATCTGGGGGAGGTGCGGGTCCACTAGATTTGTTGATGTGTTTGACTAACTCGAAGAAAGCCTTGCAACAACATATGAAAATAGTTAGACATGCAAACAATGCGGTATATAAGGTGGCACTTCCTCAGAGCTGGCTTTCGCGTTTCCTTCGTGTGCTCTGAGCAGGTATAGGTTGGGCAGGGAAGGTAACTTTAGCACTTACCAAGCGTCGTAGAAAGAGCAAAAATTAGTGTGTGATTGGTTACAGCAGATTGCAGCCGCTGTTCTTCTTTTTCTTCTTTCTAGGTTCGGGTGTTTTTTTATTGATTTGCTTGACTAGGTCGAAAAATATCTGTCCAGTACACATCAAAACAAAAACTACATGTAGCATATGAAATTGAAAGGAGCACAAAATGACCACGAACAAACGAAACAGGAACTCAACACCCGCAACTTATTGGGTTAACAAATACTTGTGCAGGTAACCAGTGCAAGGTTACTGTTGTTGATTACTGTCGCGATTATGTACCATAGCAGTTCGGCAAACCATCACGCAGCATCGACGGACAGGAGTGCACCAAAACTAAAATTAGCGGTAATTGAAAGGGTGCAAACGTTCATACTGCATTAAAACGTTGCACACTTCGTGACAACAGCTACAGTGGAGCACTCGAAGTAAGTGGCCTGCACGGATCGGACCAAATCAACAAAATTTAGCTTGGCCAGCAGTTCCAGGCCACCAAGGCTAAATTAACCCAAGTAGGCCATTTTTTAAATTGTTTAAATGCCCATTTTTTATGATCGGTGACAGCAACCTGTTATATTAAAATGACAAACTCTTGTTTCACGGAAACAAAAACTCGATAGCATCAGCCAAAAACCGATTAATACACTGTCACGCAGCCAGCATAACTTCCTTGCTAACTATATTCTTAGTGAGTGCTATCGCTTGAGAACGTGGTAGTAATGTCTGGATCAGTAGTGAAAATGTTTCTGTTTCACAGGTTAACAAATAGCTTTGTCAGTTCAGCATTTTACTGAATAGCGTTCAGAAAACCGAGAACATACATTTTAATGGAATACGCACGGATTTTAGCAGCAGACTATTTTGGATAGGTTGATCTAAACATATCCTTTTTCAGCAAGGTTCTTTCACCTCATGCTTGTACGAAAAGTTTTCAATGAACGATAGTTCTGCGAGGATAGTAGAAAACTTCAAAGGTTACACCATCGTGTTGACGCCCTACTTAGTAACACACACCTCAACAAGTAGCAAAATTATTCATCGTCAGCGACTTGTGCTGTTGCTATTTTAGATCTTACGAGCGGCGACGAAGCAAAGTTTCTAAAGCCGCAAAAAATCTTGTGGTTAACACTGCCTCAGTAAACATTTACAAGGCGTTTCGAGGATGGCTTCTACTGTGGCCTTTCAGTATTATGAGCTTGAAGAAATCCGGTTGACCTGATCGTCAAGCTGTTACTGCGTTTTAGACTTTCGGGCTTCTTGTGTGTTGTGAGCGGTTAGCCTCACATTAAAACATAACGATTTGACAAGGATTCTCCGTCCGAGGTATCGACGCTACGCTATAATCTGCGATTACCTTTTTTGCATATGAAGTTAAACAATCGCTTGGAGCATACCTTTTGCAAACGTATTTCACAATAGATTTAGGCCCATAGTAGATGTGAATGACGTGTGTTAATAAACAGCTGGTCAATTTGTCGCTAAAACCTACGCTATCCACAAAGACCGGCCACATGCCTCAGAGAGAAATTTTGGCTCGTGCAGGCCACTACCAGGAATTTGAAAACCGCGGGTTTCATTTCCATTCACAAATGGGAGCTGCCCGTACGCAACATGGGTGGGAGACACAAAAAAGTCCGTGTTGTAGCCACGTAACGTTTGTCAAGGTGCTTACGCAAACTTCTGAAACTCGTCATTTTACCGAGTTCTTATAAATAAATAAATTCATTTACGCCTGTTTTTTTAAAAGTTCACGTCATATTCCGATATTAAATTACATTAAAGCAACAAAAATTCGCCCAGTGCAGACGTACTTTTGTCTTACGTTTTAAGACGACAACTATTTTCTGAAATGATTACAAAACGAATTTAATTAAGTTTGGAATGGAAAACAAGCTATTTTCCCACAAAAAATACAGACAAAAACGAAACCGTGATAACGACACTTCCAAGCCTCGAGTAGAAGGTTCTCATAGCTACAAAGGTTTAGTCGAATTTACACGATAAACAAGGATAAGTTGACTAAATAAAATTTTGTTTAGAAGAATTATCCTTGCGTTTGAAGAAACCGAATTTGTTAGACTAAAATAAGATGGATGTGCATCATGGACGGCTGCATCGTTGGACACATATGTTCGAATACAATGAAACTTAATTTCGCAAACCCAGCGATCCAGACCCTTATACGCGTATCAGCAGGTCATTAAAAATGCGGAATTAGTGCAGTTGCCTGTGAAGTTTTAACATGCCGGTTGGCAACAAAACAGTTTGGCTCTAGAAAAAAAGCTATCTTGGTCCTTATTTAAAAGTTACATTAGACCAACAGGGACGCTGTCGCTGCAGCCTGTGTTATCGACAACGGGTGTTTCCTAGCTATACATGTACGTATATGGCATCAAAGGCAATGTAACATTTTCGCAGGGAACTTCCTTTGTCTCCACCTAGTTTTTTTTCGCTGAGATTTGTCCAAAATAGCTTAAAAACTTTGTCAGTTTTGTTTTTGGATATTTTTGCAGGACTGAAAAAAAGCAATGACCGAATCGACTTCAACTATTTTGGTCATTTAATAAAAATTCGGTCTATGACTGAAAAAAAGAACAGATCCGCACAGAAGCCACTTTTACACTGAATACATCAAAGGAGTGTTGAAACAATGAAAAAACGTTTTTCAAGGACAGCTCACACAGAAACCACGGAAGTCACATTATCAAACTGAAAAAATGCTATGAATGGCTAAAACACTCTAAGAATCGCAGTACCGATTCTGTTTCTTTTCGGTCATACACGGAAACGTTTTTGAAATGACCGAAAAAAATTAAGTTATTTCGGTCAGAATGTTTGAAAACATTGGCTAAAAAACACTTCTATGGCGGGGGTTTTAATACAACTCTGAGAACCAATGACCAAAATGTTTCAAGTAAAAATGACTGAAATGTTTGTGAAAAAAGCAGTACCGAATGTTGCATACGAACTCCAATGACATGCACTTACGTTCTCAACATTTATTTTCGATTTGGCGGAGGTTTCCAAAAAAGAACTGCAAAAGAACGCTAATGATTAGACTGAAGTCCTGGTATGTAAAACTAAGAACGTAGTTAACTGATTTTAAAAAATCAACTTAAAAGCACACTAATAAATCGCACTTCTATGTAGTGATGAGCCTGGAATATGTACTGAAAACATTCAGTCACACATCATTAATATACACTACGCTTGCCTCGGCGCGTACTAGCAACTAACAATATGGGTATTTCTTCACAAATCGGAAACAATCGACATTCTCAGGCAACTTGGTCATTCTATTTGTCGCAACACGAGGCTGCCGCACAGTGATTTCCACCATTAGTCACATNTTGGACAAATTCAACTGTGGAAGTTTCGGCCCAATGTCGATTAAAACTTCCAAGAACTACTTATTGTGCATGCATTTTTGTGGGCACATAATAGTTAATTTCTTCAGTTGGTTTGAACACGTCAAGCGCAGTGGGCGAGGGAAAGCTTTAATAAAACTGCAATGGATAGTTCCGTGGTCTTGACCATAAAACTAACTTTGTCGGTCTTGAAGCATACAAGGAGAGAAACTGAGTCATTGCTCCCTTCATATGAAAGTACAGCACTTAAAAAGTACGGCATTCCACAATCCTCATATTCATGCCATAGAGTACCATTTAAGTACCCTAGGTAGACGGTGATCACGAAAGTTCGCCAGCAACATCAAACGCTTTATTAGATCTCCGCGCAACTGAAGATCTGATCGTCATCAGTCAAAGTTTGGATCCTACTGTAGATACCGTACACAAATGGAAAGGATTTCACCTCAAAAGCGAATCATTGCTAAAAAAGCCGACCATGAAATCGAACAATGGCTCCAGTTAATAACAACTTCAAAACCTGATATTTCTATGTTCAGCGAAATTGTAGAAGATTGTTACAACTCGGTCTCACTTTAACAAGCCCGTTTAAAAAATAATCACCTCCGGCGGAATACCATGCAGTTTCATAATATTCGTTTTCGGTCCATAAAGCCAAAAATATGCCATGAATATCCGTCAGCGTCATAGAGTTAAACCAAAGCCAAAGGAATCACATAAAATATTCAACCAATTCCTGCATTTATTGCAGTATTGTTTGTACCACATCTACATAACAAGCTGTTGATCTGAAAAATGTTGTAAATGCCTCAAGCTACTGCAGACTCATAGGCTTATATTTTCGGTAAACTGCTATAAAAGCTTTCGAACATATTACTGCTTTTTGTTTTAACACGAAAATGAAATGGAGCAAAAGTGAAAAACCTAACAAAATGCAACGATCATTGTGCTTGTAAAGGTAACTGTGGTTGTGTGGAGCATCTGAGGTATCAAAAACAGATGAAAGATGCATGCATAGGTTCATGACATGTGACAAGCTTTAGAATGTTTCACAACTAACATGGATAGAATTTATATGTTAATCATTAACAACTACCCACGTCTTGACTGCTAATTGGTATATTTCACTAAAAAAAGTTACGTGTATAAGAGTGACTTACCACCGCCATTCTCTTGCTAGCTGTTCTCCTTGATCTCGAGTAACTATCCTTTCATCTTCTAAATCACACTTATTTCCCACAAGTATCATAGGCACCTAAAGCAAGCATGAAAATCCATTAGTATGAAATACATCCTACAATCCAAACTCCACTCTTCAAAATTGCACATTGCTGTTAAAAATCTGTTGCAAACACTGCCCATACTATAAAAACCGTCATCATTGAAGTACTAATGTACTAAAAATCAATCATCAAAATAATTGATCTAAAAGTTACTGTATGTACCCAGAGAAGTATCAAAAAACACATACACCATATACAAGGCCTAAATTGCAAAATAAAGTAGAATTCATAATATTT
>JGI24022J15233_10005291_pt1 | contig 13642 bp, 7 predicted proteins | sample Ectturendosymbi2_FD_15233 | JGI IMG/M metagenome (IMG submission 15233) | reverse complement strand
ACAAGCAAAAAGTATGCAAAAACAATTAATCTCCTTGCGAAGGTAATAAATTTTTTGTAAAATATCAAGCTCAAGGGGGGGGTTTAGCCCCAACCCCCCCCCTTGCGTACGACCGTGCTGCGTCAGAATTTTCTCTCAGCGTTAAAAGGCCAGCTCTTGCTCGAAAACGAGATACGATGTTTATTTGCTTTGAAGCACGTTGCGCTGTGGTTACGAGAAGCACCTACGGTTGATTACGTGCATGGAAATGTCGATCAATGAAAGGAAGAGGGTTAGGCTGGTTTTAACCGAACTATATCTCCTGTTAAAATTGCAATTGCCCTGACGTAATGCCTGCAAGTAAGGTTTATCTCTGAAATGGAAAGAAACAGTGAACGCAGAAATACTGCGAAACCTACGTTAAAATACAAGCTTTTCTGAAGCTCACCTCTTTCTATTGCTGTAATTCTTGCGAAAGGTTCCGACCCGAGAAAAAATGACTACATTCACTTAGTCCTAAGATCGCGTTTTCCTACCAAAACGGAGCAATGACTAGTTATTTTTCCAGAAACATTAAGTTTTCTTTGTAAGTCAACTGTTCAGCCAGCCGTTACTTCTTTCACAGCGCTGTGGCTGGATTTTTAGCCTTATATAGGTTATTTGAAAGAAAGGGGCCGCCTAAAGAGCGTTTAACAAGTATGTTGTGGCTATTTCGGCAAATGCGTCGTAACACGCCCAACTTCTGTGACTGAAACCATGTGCGAACATCGCGAACAAAACAGACTGCTACGAAACTAAATTCAGTTATTTGCTTCCACAAAGAAGACGCAGTCAAATCTACACGAAACTAAAAAGGTGATTCGAATCTATACGAAACTAAAAAGGTGATTCGAATCTATACGAAACTAAAAAGGTGATTCGAATCTATACGAAACTAAAAAGGTGATTAACAACCCTGCGGTCTTCTCGTTACTTATGAATGCTCAGGAAATAAGGTCATACATAATTTACGTTGCTGTCAGCATCTGCGCTTCATTTTATCCACGAGCAGTCAGCATGCAACTCCGTAAACATACCAAAAACTCCATGCAGTAAGCAACCTTTTTCTCAGCGCTGCAGCAAATGACGCGCCAGTTCGACGGACGCCATTAAAATGACGCATGTGCTTGAGTCAATTCACAATGTCAAGTCGGTTTCGTGGACCATTATCACTTTCACTGCTCAGAAAACCCTTGCACTGCGTACGTCGTACGTTATAGGGAATTTTGTCGTGCATTGGTGATAAAAACAAGCCAGTCAACTTGCTCCATCCAAGATGTGGAATATGACCAGCTGCTGCAGGTAATTTTGTTCTTTTTGATCGGTCAGGTCTGAGTTTTTTTCGCGTACAGAATACACCCCAGTGAGCTGCTATAAAAATAACATTGCAACGAACCCATTAGAGTTTCATTTGGTATTTGGGTGTCAACACATGCAGTAGACTACATGAAGGCTGCAAATCAAAGTTTTGTTTAAAGGATTGAAGATCGCGAAAACGTACACACCACACAGAAAAAAATACTAAAACCACGTTATATTCTAATGAACATTGCAACTTTAATGGTGGTGCACCCCTAAGCAATTGTCATGTAGCCCCGTATTGCAAACAGTCACCGAAAAATGTTACGAAACTATTTTGCAGGCGGTGCTAAGTCAACTTGCTATCTTACTCACTCATTGAACACAAACACAAACCGTCGGATTACAGCGCTAAAAAAACAAAAACTGATGCACTGCGGCATGCAACCTGCACTTTCCAAGCCAGACCACCTACGCAGGGTAAATAAAAACCCGTATCGGGTCCCTAAAACACCTTAAAAACCCTGTATTAAACACTAGGCCAGCGGGTTTCCATTCAACTCGCAGACAGCAGCCAATGCTCCCTCGAGATGCGTAATGCGCAGCACCACAGACCATTTGCGCAGTGAATTCTCATCCTCGCCCACTCACAGCAACATTCCAAATTCAATATCGCGTATTTACCGCCGCATGGCCCTTCCACAGTTTGAAACGCTTAATTGTGCATCTGCATGGTTGCACAAGTGCATGTTCACTAAAACAATTTTGCTCTGTAAAATTTTCTTGCAGGCAACACTGTCCGCAGCCCGTGGAGAGGAAAAAGAATATTATGCGTCCGTATACATGCTATCGGAACGTTTGAAAGTGTCTCACGCTGCAACATTTTCGCAAAAAATAATGTGAAAAGTAAGAAGTTCATCATTTTCTCCAACAACACGAAACGGAAGCCCACAGATCTAAATCCTGCTTCTTCCCACTGCAGCTCTAGGTTTAATGCCTCGGTAATACAATTACAAAGTTTATGAATCTGGCAGAAAATTTTGTAATCCCAGAAGCCCTTCTCGCAATTGAGAACTGCTGGTCCAGACGATGGGTAAACCTAAGCCATGGCCAATGAAACAAAAAGTAATGATGTTTTAAAGATCTTCAAAATGGCCCCTGTGCGCCGAAAACTAATCTGACGAAGACAACGACAATGGCCCGTCCTAACCCTGCAAAAACAAAAATCGAACAAAAGATTGTAATTTAAGCGTAAATCAGAAAGTTGGTAACAGATCTTATTATATTCGTTGATTTTCAAACATGAGGAAAGGTTGACATTGTTGTGCATTGTTTATGCCAAAACGCGCCATTCCACTAATCTCAATAGTTTTAAGTTATATTGGCCTCCCGGTTGACCCGATTGCTTCTAATCGGGCCCCGCGCTACGCCTACAATACCTCCTCTCTGGAGGTATTGACTGCAGAATCGTCGTCAGAAAGCCTTCTGTTGGTGAATTTTAAGTTTGTACAGGGGGACTTGAAACTGATTTATAGTGTTGGATATTTCAATTTGGGGCTTTGAGCTTTGTTTGGGGGATAAGCCCACCAAAGCCCCCCTTGGCGACGGGACTGATTTAGTGTAGTAACTCATGGATTTATTGGGTGTTCCAGCGTTGTCCGTTGAAGTCTTGCTAGATACGTGAAACTGAGGGACATGCTCCCGACCTCCCTCTTCGTGTTTCATATCAACATTTAATTATTTTGACTTGATGTCCCCCTCAAATTTTTGCACACACTATTGAGCGAGGCCCCGCAAAAGTGCTTCCATTCGGGCACCGCACTTGCGAAGGCTGGCACTGAGTTCAGCTTTACCTTAATACACCATTGTAGTGCTTATAATTTTAGTTCATGACAACGAAACCAGCGAAATGTGTGCTGGTCATGAGTTATGTTCTAATCAGGGGGCGGATCCAGCCAGTAAGGTTATGAGGGGGAAGATTTGCGAGTGCATTTCTGTATGAGAGATGGAGTATACTTCACAATACTTTTGTAACAAAACAGTGGACGACAAAATGGCCTTATATCGCGAATGCTGTTTCAAATTTTTTAAATTAATGTTGAACAAAGTTACTTTCGTAGGTTTTAGGGGGGTCGATGGCCACCCCCCGGATCCGCTCCTGGTTTCACTGCGTTACGGTATGAAGCTTTTATTAAAACACTAGTATCAAAAAAACGTGACCGCCAACAATAACACTAGGTCAGCAGTTCAGGTTCTGTTGTTGGTACTGGTTAGTTTCAGCAATACATTACGCAGCATGGCAAATTTTTTAATGTTTTCACTCGGCTTTTGTTAGCACTACAAACTAGCAGTTGATTGATACTTCTAGTTTGGAAGTGTGCACGTTCTGTGAAAAGGGCCGAAGGGTCTTTTGTATTTCGTCATACGGTAGGTGCTTAAAAAACATGTACAATGCATAGTTTACGGTGCAGTGTAGCCTACCAGCACCGTAATAGGTTGTGATATAAAGTATATTTACTAAAAAAGTGAAACGAACTGTATGTCGATCCTATCATCCATTGGGCAGTAAAATGCACGAGAATAGTCTGCAGAGTTCACAGTGTGGTTAAGAGGAGATTCTGGCCTCAGTGGAAGTTGCTTTTACAAAATACCAGTCGCAGATCTAAGGTGGACTAAGAAAGGCCAACTACTAGCTGCTAATTTTGCGTATGCGTTTGAAGCGCTTTAGTATTAAGCGTCTTGGTGAGTTTGTTTGAAAACTGATAACACGTTTCTTGCATTTCAAGTATGAAGGGCTTGAATTCATCAGCAAATTCTTTACATAGGAAATCGATTTCACGTCATATTAAAAAATTTAAACCTTTCACCTTTGTGGAAACTAATTACTTGAATACAGATATGTGCAAGTTTAAATCATCGCAATAAGATGAGTGCAAAGCGCAGTCGGCCGATTCCTCGAAGGTTTACAGCAGTGGTTCCCAAACTTGTTCGAGCCGTTACCGAAATGGTAGCGAATGCAAATATGTCTTATTACCCTCAGCATTTCGCAGTGATTGCTCCTGATACAGAACAATATCGTGGTTTTGGTTCCGCGTTACCCCCCACGAGTCGCATATTACACACGGGGGGTAGTTTACCCCCCACTTTGGGAACTACTGATTTACAGCAAACCTAGAGGCTTTATGGATTCCAAGAAAGAATTTGTAAAATGACTGCATATGCTAATGCAAATTGACATTTACTCCCGGGTGCAGAATTTCTCTACAAGACAGTAAGGTTACCCACGAATGGGTCAGAGACATCACGTAGAAAATGTGACAACAGAATTATGAAAGTTTCCTCGAAAAAACGTTAAGACTTCGACATGACTTAAAATTCGAATGTATTAAAGTCATCACGAGAAATACGACAACAGCATGGCGCTTTCAATAAGATATTACCTTGTTGCTACTTCCAACAACATCGTTTCTCTCACGCTGACGTTGCTCTCAGTTTTGCTTGATATACGTCTCATTTTTGGCCCAGCTATTGACTGTAGTCTTACTTGCTACTTGTCAGCCACTCATATTTTGACAATACCGTAAGTGTGACGTCACCTCTCTGGCACTTGGGTTAACCACATTCAACAAGTGGGAATGGACAGCTAGTTTTTTTAACATAACGCTAAAAAGTCAAAGTTTCAGCGACACATCCCAGAAGACTACTGAAGCTGTTTCTCTGTCAACCGCTTTCAGTCTAACCTGAAGGAAAGCATTCACAAACAACCCGCCCTGGCAGCGTAAAGGTACAGTCATGGTCTAAGCACACACGCATTGTGACGCTAGCTGTTCCAGCAACGCGTAAGCTCAGTCAATCATCAGCAGCCACACATAGCTTTCTGTTATTGAGAAAGCTCTCGGGTTTTTGCAACGTTTCGGCGAAAAAAAATACGTTTCAAAGGTCCGTTGTTTTAGAGACCAAGCGGTTCCATGTGATGCATTACATCGGCCGCCAGAACGTTTTTCGTTTCGCTTGAAACACTTCCTTTTTGCCACGAGCAATTACGCAGGTCCCTGAAACGCGATCGTGTGGTTCATGTCAACAAAGAGTCAGACCATTAAAACTGAGGAACATCGAACAATTCTCATTCTGCTCTGCGCATCTAACAGTCAAAAAGATTAATGCCAACATTACACGTGCTGCAACAAATATTACCTACAAAACGTTTTCTCTGCAGTGCAGCTACCGTGGATGTAATCTACCCCACCACATCAACCTCTACACAGCCAACTTATTCGCGATAATGAGCGCACTGCGCGCACGCAGTCGAGGTTCTCAGCACCAACAGACGGTTACTCTTCATCGGTTGTGAGAAGCAACTCGCAGGACAAGTTTTGCGCGATGATGTGACCTCAGCTTATCCGCAAACAACAATTGTCCAAAATTGAGCGGACAATCGCGGTAAAAAGCACATTGGATGAAAAACAAGCACCGTATTCATTCTGGTGTGATCCGTGGATCAAAGTTATTTTTTCATTTCATGCGGCGTGTAATCAAGGGCGGCTAACATTTTATTTCTTTGCCTCATCGCAAGATAGAGATCACGCTCAGTCTTTCCTTGGCTATGTTTTGTCGATCAAGCTCTTATTTCGCATTTCCATTCTCTTCAGCATCACGTGCACATCCGTCACAGGATGGATTATGATGAACAGAAGGCAGTTGTAGTGGTGTAACGTGTAAGCGTCATTACCAGGGTGGCCAATTAAACGCGAAATGTACCAGGCTCGAATGAAGCTTAGGTAACCTATGTCCAAGTTGCGGCTTACAGTCAAGGACGGGTTACATTAATTTTTCAACACAATTTCGTGCGGCTTACAATCAAGGGCGGCTAATAGTCGAGTAAATACGGTATTGGTCGTGGTCTGGAGAACCTTGAATTGAAAATGTAACTAACAGAAAAGTTAGCATTAAGCTGTTGTCGGAACAAAGCAAACTTAAATTGCAATACCGGAAAATTCGAGTTAAAAAACTTAATATGGTTTTACACGAGACCTATGTTAATTGCCTCATAAGCAGAGTCACCACAAAGATAGCTCAGGTTTATCCATGCGTCTTAATCTGCCGAAATGACGTACAAGTAACTGAGGATGACGGTATCAAGAGAGCGAGGTTAATGGGTCACCTTTAATCACCATGCGAAAGCAACGCATGCAACTACTCGAGAGGTTACCACCCAATACCTATTTTTTACAAGTTTGTTTACACGACAACTGCGTCACAATCAACGAGGATTAGGCTACTGACAGGTGAAATACCCCTTAACTAAAGCCTAATATTATTACTTCCACAGTTGAGAAAAAACAAATGACAATTTGCGGTTTACTTTGTTACTTGTCACCGTGTGGGTAAGTGCGCGGCCAGTATGGCATAATGGTCGTAATATGCTCGTCATCAAAAAAACATTGACCAACTTTTCCTTTGTCATAGTCGCAGTGAGGTTTCCCGGTCCGTGAAACTTTCAGCCTACTTGCATTGTGCAAATCAGACTTGTACTTAATATCGCTAAGATCGCACGTCGTGCATCGAGGTTGAATTTCGCTTACGGCTATTGTTTCATTGTCATGGAAATTGTACGCTTGGTTAAGTCGGTCATAATTTGCCCGGCCAAGTCACAATGCTGTAGCGCCTGCCACAAACGCAACAATGGCTGTCAACCATTGAGTTCGAAACCGCACCGCGAGCAAACCACAGTTCTTGCCAAGTTGAGCAGGTTGAATCACATCCGCTTTCATGAGGTTATTATTTTATTAGGTAAAAATGCATTTTCCTGAAGAAAAATTGCGTCCTTCACAAATTGCGGGTTTGTGAAGACTATGAGTGTGATCAGAACAGTTCAGAAAATCAACTGCAATAGACCGACTTTTTTTCAGAGAAACAACTGCAATAGATCGACTTTCTAGCACGTATTGGCCTGGCACTGCAACATCAAGCAACAAATGGGTTGAAAAAGCCTCTCACACTATTTTTGCTGACTCTAAGAACAGCGGTTCTCAACCGAGGGTAATTACACCCAGGGGGTAATTTGACATTTTTGGGAGGGTAATTAACATTTTGTTCTGGTTGCACTGAAATGTTTAACTTTGTATAATAGTTTGTGCATTCAAAAATTATTCGTTTCATTAAGTATGTACATTCGTATAGTTTTCGTTTCACACCATATCTTCTGTGATGTCATAGTACCGGAATCTTAGGTGTCGTGGACCGTTGTCTGGTGCAGTGCTCCGCAACCTAATATACGTATTAGTGATTACTAGCTCATAGGCCTACCTTAGCTTAGTGTTTTTCAACCTTTTTGCTGCAGCGGAACCTTCCACAGATGTCTGCGTTGCTCATGGAACCCTATGCGATGATCCAAGTTTCTAGCCTACTTTCTGTAATAAACCTGTGAAACAGTGGTCTTGCTACAACTGCACAGGACTGTGGTTGCGAATTTCGTATCAGGCAATTTCATTCTGTTTCTGCGGAACTCCTGGCAGCTACTCGTGGAACCCTGAGGTTCCGCGGAACCCCAAATGAAAAGCACTGCCTTAGGTAGACTTCCACTGAGTACATATGGTGTTTTTGTGACGTTCTAATTGAAATTTTCACAACCAATAAATCATGAAGTGTATTTTTTAAATTAGTGGTCGAGGTGTGCCGCAAAATTTGGGAAAATGTACTAAGTGTGCTGTGAGTGAAAAAAGGTTGCGGAGCACTGGTCCAGTGCAGTGGTTCTTAACCTTCTTACACCAGCGGACCGGTACAAAACATGAAGTTACGGACCCGTAGCATACAATCGCAATGAGTATAACAGATTATTAGAATCATTTTGTTAATCAAAGCGATTATATACTTAACGCAACGCATTAGTTTGGTAAATATACAAAAATCAAAGTTATTTATCAAAGCTAGTGGGAAATTTGATGCTGTTTCACTGCCAGTATGCGAGACAAGCGTGGTTTGCATCAAAGTTTGAAAAAGACGACTGCGGCAAACGATTTCTGTCTAGTTTTGATTAATGCTAGTGATGAAACTTTTCTAGCATATGTAACCGGTTGAAAATATCACCAACAAGTTCATTGCTTTGTGACTGAGAGACCAATATTCAATAAGTCAGCTATGTTCAACCAAAATGGCTTACTGAGCCCAAAATTGTCACTATCTTAACCAGGGCCGCACATTGAATGACAAATTGTTGAGGGCCGCACATTGAATGACAAATTGGTGAGGGTCGCACATTGACGGGTCGCACATTAATGTCTTACTTTCATCCAAATTTAATTTAAGCTAATGTACTGAAAGCGTTCGAATCCTAACTGCAATGGTAACAGATGTGATAAAGTGGCATTGAAGACCACGTACATCAAAAATGTTTGTCAAGATTATTATCAAAATAAGGACAGGTTGTCAGTATATAGGCTACTTTTAAATACAGCGAAAATCTAAATTGGGCCGCACAAAACCTTCGAATGGGCTGCTTGCGGCCAGCGGATTGGACATAGCTGGTTTAAGAGATACAGCGATTCTTTTATCTATCTAGACAGCATAGTATCACAGCAAGTTTTGAGCAGATTTGCTTTTTCTCAAGCGTCAATGAAAAGGATTGTTTATCCAAAAGTTTTATTTCCAAGGATCCTCATGTTCGGGAAAGTAAGTCAAAATTGTCGGTTGGCTCTTTTCAAATGTCTAATAACTCTTTAGCATTAACACCAGCACAGTACAACCTCCTGTTATATTTTTAATCCAGTAACAGATTTAAGAGGATTTATGAAGTCATAAATTGACAAATGCCTATTGAAGCGAGCTCAATGCGTTGGAAGCGTTGTTAGAACGGTTAACGCAGTCCGAAGGTCATCTTTCCGCTCGCTTTGCTCCACTTACATACTAATTATGAAATTCCATAGCTTGCTTTATAAACTACATATTGGTTTAAGACACAGATTACGTTCAAGTAAACGTGTCATGAACTAAATTTGCATGAATCCCAAAAAATAATCTCACACTTTTAGCTACGTTCATATTACAAAGACGTGGCGTGTAGAATTAGACGTTTGTCAATAAATGCCAGCATACGTGCGATCCAATGCCGGTTGAGACTGATGTGAGAAAAGCGCATCATGAAAATTGCGGAGCAAGTTGTGAAAAAGCAGGAACTTCACTCAAATTGCGACAACCTTTTCTTTTCTGAAAATCTGTCTGATTTCCAACATTTGTTTCTGCTTAATCCACATTGCGTCCTTCACTTAAAGGCTAGTATTGCAACGTAGGTAAAACACTCCGAAATTTGAGCTTATCGTCGAAATACCTCTCTCATTGTGAAGTAGTGCTGCATGCAGGAAGTCCAAAGTTTGATTTGAAGGCACTCTGAACCAAAGGAAAGACAAAGCTCACCAATTCATGTTTTCTGTCACTTCTGCCTTAACTTCCAACGCCTTCTTTGCCTTGTCTTGATTATTTTGAGCCACCTACGGTCCACCGTATGTCTCAACAACACGCTGCAGTCTACGAGGGTATGCCCACCGGAGGGAGAAAAGTATGCACGTCATCAATGATTGGAGGTACTTCGAGCGCCCTGATGAGCTCTCTGACCTTTAACTCGCTGACTGCGGTTCCGCGCGATTCAAATATTTGAGGCAAACTGCTTGCCTCAAAAAGTTCAAAAAAGTCCAGATTTGCCCTCTAAAAGTCTAGACTTGAATGCATGATGGCAGGATAATACACAATTACTGTGTTTACATTGCACCTGGTAATTGTTGCTTTTTCGATTGTGGCCATCCGAAAATTGTGGCTGACTTTTGACCACAACCTCGCATCCACCTGCACATCGGCCACAATCATTGTGGCTTTCGAATTCTGGGATACCTCGACCTCATAAGCAGGGCCGCTGAAAGCTACAATCTGGAGGACGACTCACCAAGAAAAAAGCCACAACTTACCCGCAATGAAATGCGCCGTGCAAACACAGTAAATGAAGCTGTCTGTCGTAGTTCTGGATTGGATTTCACCTACCGAAGCAAACAAGGCATTATGAAACGACCCAAAAGCCACACTTTGATAAGTAGCTTGATGAAGAACTGGATGTCACGTCCAACTTGCGCGATTTTCTTTGCTTCTAAACATTACGATATTGTTTTTTGCTTCACGCACTTGGACCTTCCGATAGATACTGTAATGATATAAATGCCCTGATAACGTTTCTTTCAGGTACATCCAGTGCTTTGGTGCTGTACACCGCTTTTTCTAGTATCACGTACACTGCTCGCAATGGATCGGTTTCAAGCACAGAGCATTGCTTCGTGGGCAAGCGCACATATCACATATTTTGCTGGAAGCGCTTTTTTTCCCTGACAGTCGGTGAAACACGATCGTTTTTCAACTTCAGCTCCAGGCAGTTTTGATGTGTTGAGCTTTGGCCGAGTTGTGTGACTGAGCACTGCGTCACGAATATCTGACCAGCACCACTGACCTACTAGAAGTGGCATATTAGGTCCTGAAGCAATTCATTCGAACTGTTTGTTTTACTACCAGTATTACCAGCCGCTGCAGCAAGATATAAGGACCAACGGCAATCAAAATTAATCAGCAGGCAATGAGCTCTCAGTTCTGCACAATGTGTGCTATTTCATGCGATTCGCTAGCATTTTATCAATGACGATCGTTTCCGCTTTCGTTCACGCAGCGCGTGTTTTCTGCTAATTACGTTTGACATTTGCATGTTCTTTCCCGCAGCACTGATGAACTGGGTAAAATTTTACAGCACAAGGATCCCAATCTGCTATGACTGCATATCTTGCGAAAACTGACTCGAAAACAACCGGGTTTCATTGAAAACTGGTCAGCTGTATTTGGTCTTTTGGTGCAGTCGCGAGAGCTTATTTGCCTAGCTAGACTCGAGGCCATTTCTTCGAACGTCATTGTTTCTGTCGCACATTTCCAGTTGATGTTCAACCACAAAAATGATTCGCAAGCAAAAGCGCAATTCTAAACTTAGTTGTATTATCGATGGGATTCGACGACTTGTTCCAGTAGTTATCAACTTTTTTGCTACGCAAGGCGCGTTTCAAATTGAATGAAATGTACTGAATCCTTAATCCATTGACTCGTATGTTTGCTCAAGACAAGCCGTCACACCTCTAAGCAAACCTTGATTCCTGCAGGTTGTTGAGAAATACTTTACAAAAGGGGTTTTAACTACGCTTCGCGCCAAGCCATCCAAAAACCTGTGGTGTATCGACGAAACAGCATTTTTCCCTAAAAAGTGGTCGCGAAAGCAAAGATGGCCTTCGAATGCTACAGGAAAGCATCCTTCATACAGCGAAAATTGCCAGGGGAGTAAACAACGATGGTCACTGAAGCTGGCTTGAAATCGGCAGAACAAAAAGTCGAATAATGAAGAGTAATCTTAGGATATCGGTGAACTCATACGAGTATTTGTCGCAAAGTGTCATGCCATGAACTCTTTGCTAAGATCCCATCTCTGCCAATTGTGCTTGAGCTAGCACGTATCTTTCAAGCGTTACCCAAGATTCATGACCGTAGGTGAGGATCGGAACCAAGCCCGTAACCAGCTTGGGACACCAGGTGTGGCGAAGAGTTTTCTGAAAGGGGTCCAAATTTTTTAAATGATGCCCAGTAGCTTTAAACTATGTCCAACACATTTTTCCAGGGGTGACGAAAAATTTTGCAGGGGGGGCGAAGCTCCAAAGACTAATTTAAAAACTGACAACTTTGAAAAATCCCATTTCGTGTCTGTCGATCCGCCACCAGTCGCGTCAGTATTTAAAATAATGTTTGTTGAAATCGTTATATACTATCAGTTACGCTTATTTTGTGTTACGCTGTACTAAAACAGCAAAATAATTGTAAATGCATCAACAAAACACGTAAACGCGGTTATCAGTAACACTTTCTTCGAGGGCGAACAGAGAGACAAGATGACAAAAAATCAAACTCCGTGTAAGCTCTGGAGACTGTGGATTGATTACGAACAAAAGAAATTTCCGGACTGATCAATCGCCTCTCGTGCTTTCCGTTTGATGTGCCTCAGCACTGCTCCAGCAAACACGCAACAACGCCAACTTTGTGCAGTGCAGAAGAGAAATATTTAACACGTTCGCGACAAACTCGGAACTTTGACTTGTGAAGGTAAATGGAATGTTTCGAGCGATAGAAGAACCACGTAGCTTGCTATTTTCTAATTTTGAATTTTGCTTTTATTTTGCGCCTGCATTTGACCCTTGCATTCCTTGGACTATCACTATGCGACTGTTCAGATGCAAAGCAACTACATAACCGCCCAGTAAAAAAAATCATCTCAGCGTACTACCTAAATCAGTGGTCTTCAACGTGGGCGAATTCGCCACCCAGCGGGCGATTTCATGCGTTGTGGGGGCGATTTTGTGATTTACGAGATTTGGGGGGCGATTTCTGCAGGTTAAAACATTCTCAAATGTTTAATTGATTCCAAAAAATCAATATTTGTTACTTTGGAATCAAAGCCTTCGATGCACGTTAGACGCCATGGTTCGTAACAAAGGTTATAAAACACATATCGGACTGGTCACGCATCAATCAAACTACTGTAGCATAGTTCTGTGAAACTCTTCACTGCACCAACTACCCAAGACCACTGAGATTGTGACTGGTTGGGAGTCAAGCATTGCGGTTCTCACGAAGATTATAGGGCAACCGATCTTTTGACCTAAAAACTTGAAATTTTGATTTGAAAATTTACAAATTTTAACTTTATTTTGGCTTATCCAACTTCCTGCGTTTGAAACTGCAAACTCATTCAGCTTTTGGTCAGAGGCGCAGCCAGAATAAGGCCAACGAGGCCATGGCCCCCTCCGAAAAAAATTTATTAAGATTTTTCGCTGGTGTTTTATATCAATCTCAACTGTTCGAAAACAAACGGAAGGAACAGTCGGACTCGTGTAGCGTCGTGTTCTCTCACTGACCAAGGTTTAACGCGACTTTTTGCGATTGGATGCGAAACTATACGACTAAAGCACGTAACTTTGTTAGCAAAGTTGCCAATTAATGCCGACAACACGAGCTGAGGTGTGGCCTGAATGAAATGGAAGGGCGCAGCTTTCTTGCAAAAGAGTACAAATTCGGATGAGACATTTTTGAGAGCATTATTTGCATGAAGTATTGCCGAACCAAATAGAAACATACTTGGTCAAGACACGATCAACCCGAAGCGCACCACGCAATGGAGTGATATGCAACAACGCAATGTTTCTCACAGCACGGTTGGCATTGTGGCTAGTGGGTATGCAAAACCAGGTAGAAGGGACTCATTTTA
>JGI24022J15233_10005290_pt1 | contig 13643 bp, 10 predicted proteins | sample Ectturendosymbi2_FD_15233 | JGI IMG/M metagenome (IMG submission 15233) | reverse complement strand
TAGGAAATGATTCTGAAGTTTTCAGGATGAGTGGAAAGCTTAATTAATAATGCACCTCCAGATAGAGATGGAAGGAAAGATGAAGCCCGCTTTTAACATCAGGTATTCCAAAGCTAGCCTATGTTGATTTGCCAGAAATGGAGAATAAAACTGTGGAATGGTTCCCAAACAACTAAAAAATCCTGCACAGAATCGGGTGTCGAAATCTAAAACTTTTTGGTCCAGTAGATGGAGTTGGGAGTCAATAAATTGTATCGAATGAGCTTTGGCTACATTGACAGTACAACAACATAGTTAGTCATTAGCTGTAAATCCAACAAAGATTGACTGACTATCGGAAATACTCTACAAAAACAATTAATCTATTAGCAATATCGACAAAAATTTCCTCATTGGTTGCAACAGAAAACTATTGTAAATGGAATAGAAACATTTTGGCCTCCACATCTTTTCTTTCTGGTATGATTGCGTGTAGCATGCATATCAAAACGACTCGTGTGACATCACAAAACTACTGACTCCCCCCTCCCCCTTGTCGCAAATTTGGTGACACCCTCCCCCCGTTAAGGTGTGACGCAATTTATGGACGACCCCATAGGCAGTAATGCGGCCGGCAATAGCAAAAGGTTGTACACCCCTGGCCAAGGGTAACTCGCTCCCGTAGCAAACAAACAACGTTCACTATTCGTTGTTGGCGCTGCACTTTCAAATTACCTCACCTCCCCTTTACCTCTGCTCTCCTCTAGCTGGTACTGAATTCCTACCTGTGAGCAAGGATTACTATTACGTCACAGTCGTGTGTTCACCAGCAGAGGCCGGAAAATAGTTTAGTGATAGTATCCGCCTCTCCAATTGAAACGTTGTGTTCGATCCACGGCCACTGAGGTGAATCGCCGAAAAGGTACTTGGGCAAGAGCATTAATAACCACAAAAGGATTCAGCCTTGCGGCTCCCAAAACCAAATGGAAAAATACTTACATTCCCAAAAAATTCTTAGCAGCAACTTTCTCAGCAGAAGTGGGCTAGGATATAGGCGTACTTTTCAGGTGGTAGGCGATCGCCCCCATGAAAGCTACGAAAGTAACTTTATTCACCAAATTCTGTGCAATTCGGAAAACAGCATTCACAATTAAAGCCATTTTGTCGTCCACTGTTTTGTCAAAGCAGTGTTGTGAAGTATACTTCATCTCTCTTATGGTAGTGAACCCGCCATGAACTTGACTACCAAATATCACTGAAATCATCCCCCTAACGTTACGTGCTGGATCCGCCCCTGGGTAGAACCGAAACAGGGATATATAGAAACTCCTAGATATTCTAGGAGTGAAACCTGATGTCTAAGGTTTTTCGTACGACGTGGTCTGTACTGTATCGTCTGCACTTTTACGGATTGTTTGTGATTGTAGCAGCGCGGTGGCTGCTACATGCGACGCGCTAAGCATAACATCCCTAGTAGCACGAAAGCTACTGGGAGCTTCCTTCAGCCTGGTGCGCAGGCAAGCCGCGTCTTCATGATGAACAATAAAAGGTTGATTTTAAGTAGAACATGCAAAAAAATGTCAGTGCCTCATTGTTTGCAAAGTATCTACCTACCTCCTTTTTGTCCGATTTTCTGCTTTCGATCGCGCAACTGTCGCTGCTTCAGTTTTTTCATTTGGCCTAATAACACATTTATTTGGCCTGAAAATGCATAACACTGCCCGAACTCGCCTGATTTGGGAAAACTTCGTTGGTGTTGGGGGGAGGATCTCCTGGTACGGCTATTGCTTCGCTCGTTGTTGAATACGACAGAAATTCAAATAAAGCTAAGCAGCTCCAGTATCGAAAACGTAACAAAGAAATGTGTATTGTTCGCGACATTGGAAAGCCACACATGCCAGGCCCTCATGCAAACAATTCCAACCTATGTACAAAATATGCATGGACGAAGTTAATGCCCGCTACGTGCAACTCGCAAGCTNCACAAGACAGAGGACGTATTAATAAACACTTGACGCTAAAGCGGAGATAACAAATCGCTTCGGGTGAGTTTATCACGTCACAAAGCAGCAACGCGGCAAGAGTGGCTTCTGGCGCATTCCACTAGCTGAAAGTGATAACGAAACACAATGGTCAGTTTTTTTGCGCAGGAAGACCAAGGGTTGCCATTTTGTGTTGTCACGGAGCAAGGATTTAGATCGGGACATTGCAGGCGCCGGACCATCAAAGATGAAAGCCAACGTGCGACAGAGCGGTTGACCTTCTTTGACGTCACAGTCCATGCAACAGTAGCCCAGCTGGACCTTCCGTTTGTCCACACACAGGGTGAAGATTATTTTGTAGATGCTGTTGTAAGTTTCAGCTTTAGCAGAAAATGCGTTCAAACCTACAAGTGAAAAAACATGCGAAAGGCGATTCGAAGGCAGTGACGGGCTCTTACATTCCACACCTGCTCAGAGAACAAGCGACGGCACAGTAATGGGGTGAGGTGAAAAAAGGCGAAAACGCTTGTCTTGACAGCAAGCAATGAAACTGCGATCGCGAGCGATTGTAGCATATCACGATAAAAAGGAGCATCCGCGAACGCGGCCAACCTCAGCCGGATGTGTCGCCTTGACATGATTGACGTTGCACGTTAAAAAAAAAACAAAAGCACGATTCCCGACGAAAAATCCTGACAAGCGCCAGTAAAAAAGACACTATTACAAATACGGTAAAAACGCACGAAGTTTGTACATGATCAAGCAGGCAGCATGTAAACGTCAGGTCCGAAAGCGTGCACCCTTGCGTCGTGACCACGAGTGCAGTTGCCATTTAACCTTCCGGCGTGAAATCGCTGTCATCATCATTTTCAGCGTCCATCTGCAAACAGCGACACCAAATAAAACAAGGCGTATACTTTTGAATTCTGAAATTAGCTCGATGTTTTGTTGGTGACGCGAACGGTCGGGAGCAGTGTTGCCACTGGGGTCAGTCTCGTTAACATCAGATTCCTACCTTTCTAAACATCAGATTTTTTAGTTACTGTTTCATATAAGCTAAATGCTTCTACTACTAATGCCTAACAAACCACGGTAANCCTCGTTGAATCGGAAGTAGAGCAATGTATATTCATTGAGTAGAAGAGACGCTTGTAATTCATGCAAATTGTTATTCTCAACGCAGTGGAGAGAGCTTCTTCAGTTTGGAACGATAACCAAACACACATCAGCATTAGGGTGAGTGAGAGATTGATGAAAAAATCTCTAAATGTAATGAATCTAACTTATACTTTTCATGAAAGGATAGGAAATGTGGAAAATAAGAACAACAGCCCAGTCGATTTATACACGTAAGCGTACTTGTTTTTCACGTATGAATGGTTTTGTTTTGAGATTCTGGAATCTTACGGGACAACGCGGTTATAGCTTTTAATCGACATACAATAGTAGGAATAATCTGTATTCACTCTGCGAAAGTGTGAGGTTGCAAAGCAATGCAGAGTGAATAAAACAAAGGTTTTACACAAGTTCGCATAAGTCTAAAACAAGCAACTGCAGCACACTGAGCATGCGGGGTAGAGTGGAAACATGCAAATCTGTGAGTACCGGCAAAGCTTGCGCAATGTCGCTTGAAAGAAAGCGTTTTTCATCTAATGCTGCAACTCAATGTTTTATCAAATATTGGTCAAAAATTGTTAAGCAAAATCAGCGGCCTGTAATTTTGGGTTCAGGGCTCTGAAAAAGCCGTGGCGAGCGAGTATTGGTAGTCATCAAGTTCAATGCAATATTCCTATACCTTTGAGGCCTTATAGTTAAAAAATAACATTCCGATACCTTTGAGACCTTATAGTTAAAAAATATGTACAGTACATCTTTCTTGAACGATGCAGAAAGTCTAACAACGCATGGTTGCACGCTTTGATGCAGTCAGAGTGTTTGTGTGTTCGTCCTTATTCTTTGAACGCGACAACTGAAGTTCACTTTGCGACGGAGTGCTCGGACGTTAGGGTTTGTTTGGGGGCCTGTGCATGCCACAATACTTTCGTACTTTACCTTTATTTCGCTTGGTCAACACTTCCGCAGTCGCAACTAAGAGCAGACCAGCAACCTGTCCACTTTGCTTTCAGCAGCGAAGCGTCAGAATAGGACAGACAGAAGCGGACTTGCGCGCACGGAAAAAAAGATGTGCTTTGTCTCGAGATGCGATATACCAGGCTTTTAGCGTTACAACGTTCACAGGACTTTTCAGCATTTTCAGTGGACTTAAGAACTTGATAAACAGCCGAATGGCATAATTTATAAACTANCAACTTTGTCTNGGTGTGTTTATGTTTCTCTGGAAACAAAACATTTTCGGGTCAATTTCTCCAGTTCGGCGGTATGNAATACCACTGNATGGGTCAATTCATCGATACATGCGGTCCCAATAAATTTTGACACGCGTGAAGCGATGAATTTTCAAGTAAAAATTTCAACTTTAAAAACATCATGAGCATTCAATACCCGCTATGTTTGGGTTCAACTGGCAGCTACAAGTCACAAGCAAAGGTCAGTGTTGTTATGGCGCTCGGTTATTGCTGGGATGTGTCGTGCAGCCATGCATTCATGCCTCTACATTAAACTATCAAAAGCAGACAAACATGCCGACAAAGCCTAGTGCTCCAAAACCTTTTCTTAATGTCAATCTAATCGATTTTACTGCTTCTGTTAATCTGCAAACGCGCTGCAAGCACGATCAGCACGTCACAGACTCGGTCGTATGATTGGAAGTCGACTTGCGATGATTTAAACTTGCTTTAAATCACGTCAAGTCTGACCTGAGAATCATCATCATCATCCGTCATACCATCGGGAGCCCACGGCTTGTCGACCTCGTACTTTGACTTCGACTTCGATGCCTTGCGTTTGTCAGTAGGCGATTCGTCGTCTGACGCATCTGAATCGAACTCTAACAAAACCGATGCAAAGCGTTGAGCGGACTGGCATTCAGCGCTTTTGTCCTTCCTAATTGCAACAAAAACTCTGCTGCTACTATGTTGTTATGGCAACACGTTGAACAAGAGCGCGGTCACATGACATGGAAACATGTGGGCACAAGCTAGTCGAAGCAGCACAAAAACGGCGCAGCTTTTTTTTAAATTATTTGTTCGAAGATAGACATTTAGACCGTAGCGAAGAGCTCTTTAACACTGTGTAGTCTGTGCAAATGAAAATATACTGTGGAACCAGGGGCGTGCAGAGGCCAGGTGATGCCCGGGACAACTGCTTGACTGTATGCCCCCTACCAAATTCTGGTCTAGTATTGAGGAATGTGAGAAACGCAGCCATTTGATACGCAATAAACTAATGTTCATAAAAAACAAGTTTTGAAAAATTAACTCCATGCAGCATGTGTTAGTAGCCTTGCCAAACGATTAAGCATCTAGTTACAGCATTTTAATTTTTGCTATTTCACTCTTTGGAAACCCGGGGCCGTCGTCCCGCTATCCCCCTCTCTGCATGACCCTGAGTGGAACCCCGATAACACGGCCATACACTGGACGCCACTCAAATGATCGTGCTAGCGGGGTGGTCAGGTTTGTGGATTTAATTGCACTTGTATTCCTAAGCGCTTCACGTGTTGTCACGATCAACTTCGTTGCTGTTCGCCAATTCACAGAGGCTAAAAGTGAATACTGAACACGTTTTATTTCAGACAATTTGTTCAAGTCACGATCCGTGGTGCACCTGTGTCTCTGTAGGACAACGCGCAGCTATGAGGTTGCTACAGAGAAGTTCCCAGTTTTCCAGCTTAATCGTATCGATAGACTGTGTGGTGGTATTACGCGATGTTCAATTAGACTGTGGTTGCAGGCGGGGTGGTCACGTCAGTGAAACAAGAAGTAATGCATTAACATAGGAATGTGTTTGGGACCGCGTTCAAGTGATAGCGGGGTGGTTGTTAAACGATGTTCCACTGTACATACATATAACATCGTCCCAGAAAAAATACAAATACTAATTTTATGCGTTTACGACAAAAAATATGAATTTAAGCGATAAAAATATAAATAAAAGATAGAGGTTGCCACTGCCAGCATCACCGAGTCAACTAAAACACGATCGCAAGCATGACCAACCCTGTATGGCTTGATTTTGCTCTTCGACCAGCTCCTTCAAGAGCGGCTTGACTTTCGGGAAATTGAGCAAGACCTGTTCGAAGAAGAATGTCTGCAACTTCTTGGCATTTTTGCTCGGCACCGAGCTTTCCTGCAAAGTGATTTAAACACGTCACAAGGTGATTTCAACGCGTCACTTGCAAACAACAACAAAGTGACGACAACCTCCGCACAGCGCCCCGCCCAAATATCGGGGGGTAACAAATATAACATGCGTAACGACACACCACGTACAGCACGGTGAGTTTTACAGTTTGCAAGGCGCAGGTTTTAGGGATTCTATCATTTGCAATGGATGAACCAGAGGTAGGCAAAGCTTGTAACTTGCGTTACGGCGAGCCTGGTCGGGAGCAGATGGATGAATTGTCTGTGAAAAGTGTTAACAAACGAGATGCAAAAAGATGAATACTTGGATTTATTAATACAATTAGGACAAGTTCAGTGGGCCAGATTAAGCAGGCAACGGAAATTTCTGAAACAAATAGCAAAATCAAGAAGAATTTCCGTTCTCAGCAACAATACGCAGAAGATATCGCAAGCACTGCAAAGACGCTCCAGATCACGGCCAACAAATGAAAATTTAAAAAAATTAATAGGGCGCTATCTTTTTCTAGGCTTAAAATCACTTCTGTGGAGAAATCCGGAAAAATTTTTCGACTCAGTTCTTGCTTTTATGAAATAATTTGTTCTGGAGTTTCTTTCCACAGACAAGCACCAGTGATCCCAACGCGCGCAGCCCAAAGCACAACACCAACCCCGTTAAACACATAGCAGTTGGTGAAGATTTGTTGCACATCGCGAATGAAGCCCGACTCGTTATTGTAGTGATGGAAGTTGGACGGCATCAGCTTGCTGCGTACGGTGGAGAAATCCATTGGTTTTCTGATTATGGTGTGGTACTTTGGCACCTAAGCACACATAAAAACAACACATCGGACGTGTGGCATTGCGCATCGGATTGTCACAATCGCATCAAAACCGTTTGCGAACAACAAAATAACTCTGCACACTTGCATTTCACGAAGTCGATAAACACTTCACAAGCCGCATTTAAGGTTAATACAAAAATAACACCTGCCCGAACGTTTTAATGCTGTATACAGTAGCAGCATGCATAACTGTGGAAATGCAAAGATTAACCCCAACATGCAGTATTTGATATGCGTCGATTTAAAAATAAACACAATAGCTTGTTAAAAGACGAGGTCGACAAGAACAGTCAGGAGCTTTGCAGGTCTGGTATGTGAATAAAGCACCATCTCGATGCTTTGTCTGTGTGCAGTAGTTGGAGTGAAAGAAGCAGGTCACTGATCCCGTGACCGCATTTGCAGGAAACACCACGATACCAAAATCCGCAAGGCACCAAGCAAATGCGCCACCCTAAGAGATTTACAAACCGTGAATTAGCTTATCCAAGACCTGTTAAATACGAACGCAGCGGTTTAAAGTCATTCAGAGTGCACAACACGAGGCAAAGTTGTTAAGCAGAATCAATTGAACAATTGCTGTTCGTGTTACAATCAGCAGGAATACGGTGTCTAGCGATTTCAGTTCTTTCTACAAAACCAGGAACTGTGTAATTGCAGTTAAAACATAGTGTTTGCGTGAGTGGTTTGAAACCAAAGTCTAGTTACAAAATAAAAGACAATGGTTAAGAAGAATTTGGTTTAGTGTCCAAAAAGCGCTGTATCCAGGACAGGACAAAGGCGGGACACAAACGGTTGGCGTGGAGATTCAAGAAACCAACCACAGCCGCCCCCACTCAATCTGCAGACAACTTTTCCGCACGGCCGGTTGGATGTGGTATTTACAGTATTCTTCAGCAGCAGTAGACAACATGCTCGGGTGCCAGCTCAGCGCAAACACGGCAGTTCTGGTCACTCACGCTTCCGTTGCCGATTTAAAGATTTGCGAGTGCCATCCCTTTCCCAGCAGCGCCGAGTCGATTCAACGACCGAAGTCAACGAGAACCGCCCCGTAATCCATTCGCGTATTTGTCGGAACACCGGTACAAACTAACTACCACGAACAGACGGCGTTATTCAAGCGCCATTCTGTTAAAAACCTCTGTCCGAGCTGATTGCGATCAGAAATGATTTTTTGGCTCCACCAACATGCCTTACCGCGCACGCAAAGAAATCGTGCGTGACAAACCAAGGTCATACACCGCTATGCGGCGTGCAGTTCAAAAGAATTCGGAGCATTGTCCAGGGTGCGCAGTGCTTATCATACGAAAGAAGCCATGTCGGCATTAACTCAGTGGTAAAGTGTCCGCCTCTCAATTGGAAGCTTGGGTGTTCGATCCACGGCCACTGAGTGAACTTCCGTAGCACTCCTTGGGCAAGAATGTTCACCCAAAATCGCCCCAGCAGGGGGCAAATTTCAGGCTTCGGCCTGCCGCTAACTGCCGTTACCAAAAATTTAAAAAAAAGAAGCCATTTCGGCCGAAGCGTTCAATACGCAGTCGCGCATTTCTGCGATGATTGCAATTCACTGAGGACGAGATCGCACGCCGCTTTCATACAAATTCATTTTCTCAGAATGGCAGGAAATCATTTAGCGAGGCAATATTTTCACTTTGATTTCTAAACGAACATCTTCGACGCGCTGCGTCAAACGCTATGTTGTTCGTTATTCTCAGCCCACGTCCACTTTGTTGCGGAAAGCGCGGTAAACGTGCATGGCACGCGTGCGGTGTCGCTTCGAGCAGTGCCTGAAAGTCGTAACGCAAAGTGTTTTGAACACTTCTGAGTGTTGCCAACTGCCACTAGACAACGGGTCTATGCTGAAAACATCGCGCCCGCGAAAAACTGTTGTGTTCGGCCAGGATAGAAAAGTCGTCATGGTCTCGTGTCTTCGAAACGGACGGTGTTTCCGATGACAAGAATTCTATTAAAAAAATTACTTACGTATAACAGGTAACCGGTAAGTCAAACCGGGTTCTTAATCTGTCTAGAAAAAATGGAGTGAAGCGTACACTGACTTTTGACAGAATGGTCTGCCTATTGTATGTGGATAAAAGTCCAATGTTAAAAAGTACTTTTTACTTACAGATTTATACTTTTCAACATGTTAATATGGATCTGGGGTTCATCGTCACATAAAAAATGTTTGGTATGCATCCTACAGTAAGCTAGGGAATTCTGAAGGAAATTTTTCAACCGCACGAGTCTCCAGCTGACGAACTCGATCGTCTGAGGTTGAACCTTGTTCCGGACAAACCGCCCAGAACGAACGGTTGGCCAACCTGTACAAAGCTAGACAAGCATCAACCGATCCCCATCGAAAACACTTACGCTCTGTTTCACAGGCTCGAGGAAGATGTCGCTTTCCGGCCTGCACATGAGTGCCAAGCACATATTTTCGCAGATCTGCACGAACAACATCCGGGATATGAAAGTGACGCAATGCGCGACAAAACGAAACCAACATAAATGAGACTGATCATCACAGTAAACAACGTTGTCTGATTGGTTTACGCCTTGCCAGAAATTACAGCAACCTTCTCACTCGTTTTACACATCCAGCTCCCAGGTCAGCTGCTCACCTTGAGATTCCTTCCGCGCAGACCGTGCGGTCGGGTCGTCTTCTGCGAAGTCGACTCGCTCTTCAGTTCCTCGTCGATGTCGCGACAGAAATTGCACACCCACGAGCCCCTGCGCACGAAACTGTGTTGCAACACAGTGCCACAGATTCAGATCTAGGGACAACTACTGCCGAAAATGCTTAGCTTAGACCTTCAATTTACCGAAGGTGCAATTTTGTAAGGTTATCTTTGAGTGCAGGCTTGCAGCTTTGCAAAAAAAAGAACCGCCAACACCGGGTGGTACAGAAAGAATTGCCAGCACCATTTCAACAGCATCCTCGTGTGGATGCTCACAAGCACAAGAATCGAAATAAATGTCACAAAAACACAACCCAAAGCAACTTACTGTTTTTCAATTTCTTAACGCAGATTTTGAAGTACAGAAAAAGAAAGACAGCACACTAGAGATGGCACGGGCCGCTAACAGTCCTGTCTTCGGGCCGTCCGCTAAAGGTTTTGAAACAGTCCGCTAAGAACTTTTTTAGCGGTGACGTCATTCCGGGCCGCTGCAGTCTGCTCGCCAACAAGGCGAAATTGTTGTTTTTTGCAAAGTTTCAAAACCTAACGATGAAATTGTTTGCTGCTGTTTTTTCTCTTTTCTCGTTTTCGTAACTGAATGCTTGCACGTTTCAATTTGTGGGACCAGTTTTTCTTTACTTATTTCAAAACTTTTCCTTTAGGGGTTAGCATTAGGTTAGTGTTAGGTTAGCGTGTGACCTTAGTGTTAGCTTTAGGTTAGGGTTAGGTCAGCGTTAGCTTAGGGTTAGGTTTACCTTTTGTGTCCGCTATGTTTCTACAAAGCCTACTGCATTCTCCTCGTGCGTTGCTGACACGTTACAGGAGATGGTTGAATAAGGTTTCAAATTTAAAGATCCATCGATGGTTCTGTAGCCACTGCCTTGTTACTTGGCTTTTGAGGTTACGTTACATTACGGGCCACGGGCCGGTCCGGAAATAATTTGTGGTGTAGCGTAAACAGTCCGGGCCGGGCGGTTTGTTGTTACCTCCGGGCGGGCCGGGCTGCAAAAGTGCTGGCCGGTGCCATCTCTACTTGGTTGTGATTTTACATCATCCAAAGTTAGTAGCCTATTTACTGTAGTTGCGGAGATTGCAGCAAACTCTTGATGATAGAAGCCATCAAACGTTTTCTTACGCGATTCAAAGCAAAATGAAAACTAATACCGCACTTTCATCTGCTTTATGTACTGTATATTTTTTGATTTTCAATAGGAACTCCAAGCCAACAAAAGTTGTGATGTTAGAGCCACCGATTCTAATCCGCACATTCACTTTCTGGAGGTTGCATCAAAGGCAGTCCCGACTCTCTCCAGAGTTGCTCGAAAGTTATTTGCTGTGCAGTGTGCAAGCGCACAGTCCGAACGGGACTTTTCCTCGTGCGGATTAACAGTATCAAAACGACGGACACTTTGGTCGCATTGGCGTGCAGAGGTCTGGTGATGCCCCGTGTCAAGCGAAATTTCTGACCTGTTATTGTTTTTCAGATATTTTGTTTCTCAGAATATAGAAACAAAGTATGGCAATGACTTTTTTGATGTGTGTTGCGTAAATTAAAACCTTTTGGTTAGATGCCAGGTACCCACAACAAGCTACAGAACGGTAATAACTTCAACCATTGAAAATTTTCGAACTTAGTCCTTGACCTCAATTATTTTTCTTTTCTCACCCAAACCCTAACACAACATACTTACCTAAACACAAATTCCTAAGCCCTAATAATCAGGTTTGTCAGCGTATTTGGTATGTAGCATATTACTCTGTGCATGTGTAATTGGTGTGAAGTCGGAAATTTCGCTTGACACCAGGGCGACTGCTTGATTGCATGCCTCCATAGGCATAGCCAGGGGGGGCAAAAAGGACCATGGCCCTTTTTTGGAAAATAGTCATTTCCTGCTTTGAGAGGCGTATTTCTGGACAAAATAGTGTCATTCGCCTAAAATAAAACATTTTGGACCTCTCCAAAATTTTTTCGCCACCCCCAAATTTTTGGGCTTTCTACGCCACTGGATGCCTCCCCTCGAAATTTTATTATTGAGCAGTGGCGTATGGTGGTCTTGTTATTGACTACACTGTTTGTGACGTCAAAACATGACGTCATATTCACGTTTGCAAAACAACGTTTTGGCGAAGTTTGTTGACACAACTTGCATATTCAGGGACACTGGAGCCGGAGTAGCGGTACGGCAGGGGAAGCAGTAAAAGAGTTGAGAGCAATGGAAACTTACAAACAACAAAACAATCGTTACCAATTATGCTTCTTTCTGTTCATCAACAATGCTGACCTCAAAAATATAACAGAAATTATAAAAATGATTCTGAATTTTCTGGGTGCCTGAATAGCTGTAATAAATTTGTTTCATGTCAATCTTGATAAACCATGAAATTACCAATGATACTGTTATGAAAAGGCACCTCCGCCCCCATTGCTCCCTATTGAAAGGGCAAAGGCGCAATGCCCCCGCCATGCCTCCATCCTTTGGCATACTTGTGCATATCTACACGCACTCTCTTTACTCGTTGTTGTAGGCCTCAATGTGTCACTGCAATGAACATAAATTATTATCAGCGGTCTCCTGAGACAGAGCAGTTCATGACTGCAAAAATATCCGGTAACCAGGGCTGACGCCAGCGGGGGGGGGACGGGCAAAACTTAAATCCTGGCTACAGGCTTGGTTAAAACTGGTGGCGGAACCTTTTTCAAGGTGGGGGGGCACAATTGCACGACAAAAAAACTAGAGAATTTTTGTGGCTTGAATTGGCAACTGTGACATCATAAGTATTGAAATATGACGTCATTACCCATACACCATATGAAAACGTATCGGCCCAACAAACAAGTCACGTTCTGGCGATGTTCTGCAGAAGTCGTCGTGTGGTGACACTGCAAATCACACTAGAAAAGTGGTTCCCAACTGGTGGGCCGCAACCCCAACATGGGTCGCGGAGGAGTTTTTGTGGGGTCGAAAACAGCAGTCTAAATAGTTTGCTGAAGTCTCAATTTTTAGAACTTCGTATATCAACATCTTGTTACATAAGCAAAACCGAAACACGGACAGATCTTTGTGAAGTTCACATTATCTCCGTCATAATTCCTAGTTGATTTCTCCCAGTGGTGTGTTTAAGGGGAGGCGAGCGAGGCACTTGCCTCGGGCCCCCCCTTTTTGGGGGCCCCCCCTTAAAGTATTATGCGCTTAAATTTTCCTTATTTTTGATGAAAGACGTATCATTCACTCACGTAATGGGCTACAAAGCAAATCATAAGCAAGTATTTTGCTTTCAAAGGGCCCCAACAGCAACTGAAATGTGTATGTACTCTGCTGTTAAACTTCATCGAAGTGGCCCCTAAAAGAAACTGCAGTGTGTAAGTACTCTACTTTCAAAGGGACCCACAACAGCAAGTGTAATGTGTAAGTACCTTGCTTTCAAAGGGGCCCTCAACAGTAACTGTAATGTGTAAGGACCTTGCTTTCACAGGGGCCCCCAATAGCAATTATAATGTGTAAATACCTTGATTTCAAAATGGCCCCCAACAGTAACTATGATGTAAAAATCCTTACTTTCAAAGAGGCCCCCAAAAGCAATTTTAACGTGTAAGTACTATGCTTTCAAAGGGGCCCCAAACAGCAGTTGTAAGTGCAAGTAGGCCTACTATGCTTTCAAAGGGGCCTCCAACAGCAGTTGTAAGTGTAAGTAGGCCTACGATGCTTTCAAAGGGGCCTCCAACAGCAATTTTAATGTGCAAGAACCATGCTTAAAAAGGGGCACCAAACAGCAATTGTAATGTGTAAGTAGGCCTACTATCCTTTCAAAGGGGCCCCAAACAACAATTGTAATGTGTAAGTACTGTGCTTTCAAAGGGGCCCCAAACAGCAATTGTAATGTGTAAGTACTATGCTTTCAAAGGGGCCCCCAGCAGTAACT
>JGI24022J15233_10005289_pt1 | contig 13643 bp, 3 predicted proteins | sample Ectturendosymbi2_FD_15233 | JGI IMG/M metagenome (IMG submission 15233) | reverse complement strand
AGATTCACCTATCACGTCCTGCAACAGAAAAGACATTCGTTAAAAAATGGGTTTTTTATCGAACAAAATATGGGTACGCATCTTTTTGGGTCACCCTATATTCGTGAAAAACTTGTCAGCGAGCGAAAGTTTTTCCAACCAAAGTTTTTTTGATATCGTTCGAAAATTACAAATAACTTTGTGTGTGGCAGGAGTATGTATCTTCAACGCAAAATCGCAAGGAAGTTTTGAAAAACTTGAAAAACTCAGAAGCAAACAATTTGCTAATGACTGGAAAAGCCAGAAAAGGTCTTCCCGATTCTAAACGTAAGCTCAGTCATTTTGATGGTGATTGATAAAGTTAAAAAGATCGATAAATGACGTCTCGGCTCGTTTTATTACTGCACTTTCTGTTATTTAACAGAGATAGCATAGCATACTCAAGCTTACAACTTATTTGCTAAGTTATAGCAGGGCGGCGAACCTTTCCTTGACTGCTTTAGAAAATGCAGCGACTGCATTAAAAAGTCTGGTGAAGATTTTGGATGCTGGACAAATGTTTTACTTAGAAGAATGTAATGGATTTCACGTAGAGTTCTCTGGTGGTAAAAGTTTGAAATAAGCAATTCTTACCTGTTTTTTGATCTGACTAGAAAACACTGCTACAAGTTCTGCGTGTTGCCAATACTTTCATTACTCGTCATAGCAGAGAAAATTTTAACGTGTCGTTCCTAAATTTTATTAAAAAATATCGTTTTTGTTGTCACAGGAAGCAGACCAGAGAGACCACCTTGCGTTCCAGTTTTGGATCTGACCAAGCTTCACAAAGACAGTAATCAAGGACAAACTGATTTTCATTCACAATTCAGCTGTTTCACCGCCACAAGTCATACCAGCGCACAAAACAAAGGTTGAGCTTTGTTCAGTACAGACATAGTTCGCGTTAATATCTCTCATTAGACATCTACTTTGTTATTTCGATACAATTACTTTCGTCCAGATCTAAAAAGCTCTAGCAGAAGTGAACGTCGACGAAAATTGTTGCGGCTCTCTTCTACATCGCTAATTCCAAAGCACAGCAGTCGAAAGATATGGGAAAATTACAAAACGAAAAAACTGAAAGAAGAAAACAGGAGACGCACGTTGCCGTCTTGCGCGTTTTACAAAACAAGAGGTGAGGCCTCGGCATGAAAAGTAAGGATTTTGCAAAGTGTTGAAATGATTCAAAAACAAACTCGTCTGATGTGTGAAAGTTCACTGCTTTGTCAAGGATCGAAAGCGAGGCAAGCTCCGAAAGAGCTGGTCGAAAGAGTTGATGTAATCAAAATTTTGGAACGTCCTGAATGTACTGGAACTAAAATCCCCAAACCACGTTGCGTGCGGGAACTACGCGCTGTTTTGCTTCAGAACCAGAAACTTCTCGAAAAGTTGAAAACAGGCAAGTTACGTTCTGGATTTTTTTAGTGGTGCGAGGTAAGTCAAAATCTTGTATGGGATATTTGCAACGGTTTTGCGCGAAGTCTTTGCAGACGTGAAACACGGAGTGTTTTCGCCGCATTTAAGTTAAATTGAAATAAATTTGGTTCAAAAAGGCATCATCCTACAAAGAGTCGCACTGCCTTTGATGTTTCATCCATTTCTTACGCCCTCTACGATTTTTAGTTTCTAACAGGAAAGAAAGGTTTTCAGCTACAGTGGCCTTGCATCCTTGCTTTTTAGCCAAACGTATTTTGCTAAATGGTTACGTGAAATGAGTGTTATGTTCAAAAATTTAAACAATCGAGTTTGTGTCGTGATTACTGCATGCAGAACCTAGTGTGAAAGAAGCTTGCTCAATCAACGTAGTATCTCTTTCAATTACAGCACTGGCATTTAATGGCCCTTTTCAAGAAAAACAAAATATATTTCAAACAACCCTACAAGCAAAAATTTCTTTGAAGTATGTGAAGTTTGGTGTACTTTTCAGAATGCATTCCAGCGCAAGCATGGGCGCAATTTGGTAGGGGACACAGGGGACGTGTCCCCCCGCTTTTTCAGACGTTGAGGATATAATACGCCATGTTCCCCCACTTTTCTCTCTTTAGGTTTTGTATTAGGAGAGGTTTCAAAAATAAAAGTGATGCCTGTCACGTTGTGTGTGAAGAGCTTTACATGTTAGATGTTAGGCCACAATAGCCAAGCTGATGTTAAAACAGAGTTTGGTGTGGTATCACTGATTCTGTTAATTTGTAAATTTTAGCTTCGATAAAATGATTTTTAACATTTTTCAAGTTTCTGGAGACCGCAAAAGATGGTTAACTGTTTCTGTCCGACATTTTGCCCTGTGTCGTCTTGAAACAGTGAGAGTTTTACAGCTGCACATGTGAGAGACCACAGTACAGCCAAGATTTTTTTCGTGCAGAAATGTAACTGGCAGAAATGTAACTGGCTTTGCTGTAACGTTGGTTGTCACGTATTCAGAAACAGACAGTGTAAAATTTAATAATGCTAGTGTATATAATGTTAGAAAGGCGCACTTTCAAGCAAATCTCTGCGAAGTTTTTGCCGAAGACAAAAAGCAGCACTATTGCGGAAACTTAGTTTTAGGATGGGCAGTTTCGCAAAAGACTGTCTTCAACCTTTGGTAAACTGGATTTCAATCAAAACGTTGGAGACGTGTTGACCTATAGCTATATATTGACCAATAGCTCAAAACATAGGGACTTGTCTAGATAAAATATACATTACCCTCACTTCTTGCAATGTCGCGACAATGGTAACCAACGAATCCAAAAGATATTTTTTCCGTGACTCTCACACTTCGTGCTTGTTCTGAATGTATTGGTTCGTAAGTCATCTGATTTACTTGAGTTTAAACAAACCCACAATGCAGTAATGCAACCCACACTTCGTATAAAATGCATGAAAACTGATGTGTCCTACTATAAGAGTGATGTGCAAGTGCGACCAGAATTTTGTGCACTCCAACTGACAGCTCTGATAAAAACCCAATTTATGTATTCTATTATATTGTATATTGTTTGTGCTCGTTTGTATCCAAATATGATATTAATGCAAGCAGGCTGAACTAGGCCTACAGTACCGTGTCCAGCACAAAATTTAAGTATATTACTATGTAAACCATCTGCAAGGATAAAGCAAAGCGTGGTTAGTGTTGCTTTCAAAACACCTCTAAAAAACAAGATTGGGAATCTGCGTATCTATAAAAATTCACTTCTGCATCGACTCGATGGCTATATTGGTTTCACGCCAAGCTGTCCCCCTACATTTTAGAAAAAAATTGCGCTGATGAGCACAAGTAAAATAACATATCGAGTTTGTGGTGAAGGTTGTTTATAGGAACACATATTTTTTGTTACGTTGGTTATTGTTAATACTAAACTTTTATTCTTTTCTGAGTCGTTGGTCAGAGTGGAGCTCGTTCGCCATATATTCACAAGAAGCCTAAACATTACAAGGTTGAAGTACCAAAGCAGTCCTCAGCACTAACAATGTGCAAAGCTTTTTTATTGAAATTTTCAGTTGTTGCTTATAAAACGCGCGTTTTGTTATTGCTTTGACAGATATCAATTTGGGTTTGCAAACGTCCGCACCTTCAGCATCAACCACTCAAGCTGTGAAGTCCGACATGCTTGGCTGGCTACAGTCGCGTTGTACAGAAAAGCGCCAATCCAAGTATCAAGGCACTCCGCGATCTTTATTACCACGTTGCACAAGCATCGAATCCGTTTCACCACCGTTGGTAAGAGCCTGAGTGTCAATAGTATTCTAAAAAATTTAGTTTGCAAATAAAGTGGCTCATAATGAAATCTGACATGGCTTTGTGAGTCTAAATATCTGATACTTTTTTCTACCATACGATTGAAGCCTTCTTCGTATTTGTTCTTCATAACCTCATATAATGAAATATATGGATGGGATGCTTTTTACATTGCATTGTTTTACTTTTTTGCTTGCCTTGCGGAGTTCGTGCATTGCACTTTTGATTGTTGTCATCGTTCGAACCCCATTAAACTGCGACCTCACCTTAGACTTCAAAAACTTAGCACTTATTCCACACAGTTAGATTAGAGACCAGCCACTTAGATTCGATTGGAACTAAAACACACATGAGTGTTTCGTAATCCGCTGAAATCGCACTTTACCCAACCCGTAAAACGGGGTTCGGTTCAGGACACGAACTTGGAAAAATATAAATTAGGTTAGAATTACTGCGATTCTTAATCCTTACATAGAGTACGACCAAAAAAGTTCTGTGCGTGTGGGTTTTGAAAATGCAAAATTCGTTCGTTTTTGTTTGGTGTGTTATATTTGTTCAGTGTAACATTGGAAAAAATTAGTGAATATTCAGCTCAAATTTTATGCAAGGTCCGTTCAATTCTTTTTCTTTCAACTGTTTCATATTCGATGATGAGCTACTTGCAAACCACCGCCTTTGCTTGCGCACTGACTCAAAGCTCTTGCAAACCATGCGAAAGAACACTTCATACATATTGCGAAAAATACTTACTTTTTTAAGTCAAAACTTCATGCTGCAACTGTATGTTTTACACCGAGAAAATAGAATCAGCTGTGCACGTGTTTGAAGAAGTGGTGAAGGTTTTGCCTGCTAGGTTCAGCGTTAAAAAGTATACGCTGTGAAACGCAAATAAATTCAGTTCACTTGTAAAATTTCAGACGAACTTATCTGGTTTATTCGACGTCATAGTTTAAACTCAATCCAATCTTGCAGCATAAAAAAATGGCAAAGCAAGCGAATGACAAAATTTCGTTTATTTTCTGTTTTTAGACCACGCCAACAATTAATTCTCATAGATGGTCTTGTTTCTGTGAGGATTCTGCTTATCCGGAGACAGATTCGAACGCAGAAAATAAATCAGGTAACTGATAAGGCACAAATGAGTTTCGCTGCTGGTTTCATACATATTTGACATTGTTTTTTTCATTACACATTTTATATTCGATTTGGGGTATTTCAAAAAAGCTTTTTGTAGTAACAACAAAATTTTCATTATATAGCATACATGGCAAAAGCTGATCGAAAATGTCAAGTATCTTTGTTGCTCGCAACTGAAACTAAATTAAAAGTATACAAAACTTTTTCGGTAAATTTATTTTAATAACTCGGTTTCATTCGCCTGTTACAGTCAGCACGAAGTGTTTGTTTTTTAATTTTTTAGTTCTCCAGTGACTTTGAAAGATTGCATGTTAGCATAAAAAATGTCGAAGACCTTTATTGTTTTTCAGTTCATCAGAAACGAAATCGTGAAAGAACAAAAAATGTCGCGCAAGATACTTCGACAAAAGGCTCTGGTTCGTCCTGTGCGATGAGCAGGAAGAGCGACACAAAGAATAAGACAAATCTTCAAATCCTCGAAGAAAAAGAGAATTTGCAAACGTCGCAAGTTGTTCAAAGCAAGGACATGGTTGAAAAAACATCTTTGTTTGCAAAATTCCGGCGAAGGTCATCTTGGTCTCAGTTTCTCAGCGATTGCGATGTCGGAGCAGGTGGATCCGGAAAAAACTCGTTTTTCACGGACAGTGCTTTTGCAGAATTCAAAGCTGGTTTGGAAGAGTTGTCATGTTCAAACGTTTCTGGAAAAACTGTTACATTATTGTCTGAAACGCCGTCTTCAGCGAAACAACACGTTGGTTTTTTTATGGAGAAAGAAAAGCAAGGCAGACAAGATATTCTTTCAGAGTACAAAGATAATTTCGAAATTCCAAGAAGCGAAACAGTTTCTGATCAAGAGAGAAAAAAGTTGCCTGGCTCCGGCTTATCTAATCATCACACAACCCAGTCTATTACAGAAGGTGGGTTCAATGACAAACAGAAGAGCGCCTCCATCAAAGTTTCTGCCAAAAGTGTCAGTAATTCAGGACAATTCTCTTCATCAAGTCAAGATCGTTGTGAAGTATCTAAAAATCTTAAAGAAATAGATACAGTTTCTCAATCGTTCTCTCACCCGATCGAAGCACAACAAAAGAATTTGCCTCTTTTGAAAAAAAATTCCAACAACCACTTAAACATTCACGATCCTCAGCCAATGGTCGCTGATAAAAAATTGTCAGAAATTCAGCAGATGGAAATGTTGGAAAACGAAACAAAAATGCCTACTACGTTGCAAAATAATATCTCTGCCACTACACACTCTATTGTAAGTAGTGCTTCTTCTAGTTTAAGTATCCAAACAGGTCAAGTGCGGCCGAATGAGGAGAGGCAAAGAAGTCAAATTCCGCTGGCAGACGAGAGCGCTCGGTGTTCTGAAAGCATGTTTGAAAAAACTGCAAATTTGTCTTTCTTAAGTAAACGTTCAGTGACAGATTGCAGTGGAGAGTTGTTTAAATCAAAACCAACGACGCGGACCACGGCAGCGATCCAGTCAAAGGAGAAAGCATGCGATGATAACTTTGACTGCAAGCCTTTTTCTGATGTTGAGCAACCAGTTAATGATGTGGATCTCCCAACCATGGGAACTGACTTGAGAAGAGCTATGATCGAAGAAAACTCTTCTCAAGAAATAAATCTTGCACATGATCGGTTGAATTACTTGCAAAATTCTGCACAATGTCCGAAACATGCAAGTTACCATCCCACTAAGGACGCAGTTGAGGGAAAAGAGTGCCTTCAATGCAAACAAGACTCCATTATGAAAGAAAAACGGTTGAAAGATATTAGTTTCAGAAACAAGAAAATACTCAACGCTTCACGTCAGAGTTCTGAGTTTCGTCCATCAACTCCACTAAACAGCATTTCTACTCAAAAGAAAGCTGAATTAAAGATATCACAACTGTTAACCTTATCTTTTCCTAGTATTGATTCTTCTTCTGCAGACGGTTGTAAAAGCTGTGATGTACCGGCGAATGCAGTTTTTGCAGATAACAGATCGCTACAGCAACGACATTGCGAAGATTCTGTTGCTGGCGAAATGAATAACAAGGCTCTTCATAAGCACCTGCCAACGAATTTCCAATGCTCTCTCAACAAGTGTGATGATGGCTTGTCTTGTCCATCTACAGACCAGTCGCTAGTTTCGACGGGTTACAAACAGAAAGATTCTCATCCATATGCTTTCAGTGCGAACTTAGATGCTACGGATTTTCACCAATTAGCAAGAAACAACCATCAACTTTTGGGTTTTTTTGGAACGAAATGCTGTGGTCCGGCGCAGACAGAAAACACGTTTTCAGGAAATCTGGCTCAAGATGAAAATTTCGTTCGAGCAAAGGAAAACGACTTTTCGAACGAGCTGTCGAATTCACCTCATTCCACACTGTCGGTGGGATTGAAATCGACGTCTAAACGCGGTTCAAAAGTCAATTACCAAAAACCTTGCGAAACCTTAGAACACGACGTCGATAAGAAAACACGCAAAAAGTGCGACGATTTTATAAAAGAACCTGCATCCTTTGAGTGTGAAAGTTTTGTAGTGGACTGCACAGCGCTCAGTGGGAGTAGTGCTGGTAATACTGAAAATACTTGTACATTGCCAAACGAAACAAAACAACTGCTCCCAAGCCAACTCTCATATGTTGCAGAAGGCAGGAAATATGCGATGTTCTCCCTTCAATTGGTTGGTAGTGATCCATCTTCTTCAGATGCATCACATATTCCACAACTTAATGACCACTCAAAGGAAGCAGTTTTTTATTTGCAAGAATTTAATAAAAAAAACAAGAACCAACTTCCGCATCCCGGAGTTTCTGAAGTTCTCTATTCTTACCAGCTCAAAAATAATCAGAAATCTTCGCGAATGAAAGAACAAAAGGAAAATTCTTCAGATATTCGCAGCACAGGAAGTGAAATTATTCAAGCGGAACACAGACAGACAGCCAATCAAAAATGCGAATATGTGATGATGCGTCCTGGCTCTGCTAACAGTAACAGTGCTAATAACTTTGCCCGAGAAATCGATACTGACTTTCGAAAAGAACCTTGCGAAGTAAATCGTGACTTTGAATCAAAAAGCAGTGCACTGCTCCAAGCAACGAAAAGAAATGGTGCAACTGGCAAGACTTCTGGACAGCAGCCCGTTGAACAGTCATTTCAGCCATACGCTTCTGATTTAGGTCTATTTGATTCTGCTTCTGTCGGCAAACAGTTGTACACAATTTCCGCATCCGGCATGGGGATCAACGAGCCAGCATTGGTTGTGCATAAAAACACGTTGACAAATAGTGCTGCGTTGCGTCACAAAGACGAGAGTTACTCAACACAGCAAAACGCTTTCCACTTTTCCCAATCGAACTTCGAAAAGAATCAGTCACAGCCACAGGCAATTTGCCATGATCCTGACAAGACGTCGATTAATCCTTTACTAAATTTATGTTTGAAAGGAAACGCTAACATTGCTACAGTGGAAAGTGGATGTGCTAATGCTGACCTTCAAAAAGTACCTGAGCGTTCAAAAGTTTTCCAATTCGATTTTTCTAACGAAGAAACGCGACCCCGATCGGAAGAACCTGACAAGCATCTTCCTTGTTCAGGAAAAGACAATATGCTTCTGACAGGTTCTGCTTCACACATTCAGCCAATCTTGTGCGATAGCACAACTAGCAAGATCGCTAGGAATAAGGAAAGTTTTCAAACGAACGGTATTGACCCAAGCAACGTGCTGTTTATTGACAGAAAACAACACAGCATCTTCCCCGGTGCCAACTGCCACCATAATAAGGTTCTTCAAACGAAATTCCCGACCTTGCAACGAGTTGTAGCTTGCCAAACTAGTCCGGTGCGCTGCAAAACAACAACGGCTGAAGTTGGCGTGGAGACAAAGGCGGATGCCAATAAGTTTGATTGGGATCGGAAAGACTTGGATAAAACTCTGGGAAGCCTTGACCATAGAACAAAGTTACGCGAAAGTACTGCTGAAGTAAGAATGGGAAAACTGAAGAACGCATCCGCATCAGCTGAACTCATGCGATCAAAGCACGTTGCTCAAACGCAAACAGAGCGGATACCTTGCGAAAATGCAGCAGTCGGAACAGTGGTCGATAAGAAATTTTTCAAGAACAATTTGCTCGCTGATGCTTGTGATAGTGCGACTCAGACTGTTGATTTCTTGGCCTTGTCCAAGACTTTTGATAATCCTGTATTTTTTGAAAACAGAATTACTGAAAATGTCGAGTTTAGAAGTACGCTGGATGGTGATGAGAAACTTTTTAGGAAAAGCTCTTTCGAAAAAGAAATGTCATGTCAAAATTTAAGTTCTGCTAAGCTAAACAGTAAAGTGGAAAGTGCGAATGTACAAACGCTAAAATTTTATGAAATCGGAACTCAGACTGAAAACTCATTGTCATCTGAAATTTTTCCAAGATCTCTTGAGGGCCGCGGGTTTTTGAAGCAAAACCTGCGATTTCTGAAAAAAAAAGCGAATTCTTCCAATGGCGTTTTTTACGCTCCTACAACAACTAAAACTGATTTAGCTTTCCATCAACGCCAGGAAATGGTTGATGGTCATCAGAAAGGGGTTCCGACCAGATGCGACGAACTGCAAACATTGAACGACTCTTACGCAAAACATGCAGCGGAACGGTTTCCAATCACCAATCAAGAAATTTTGTTGAAGAAAGTATTCCATGACAGACATTGGAACATCCAGTCGTCTTCACAGGAAGTTAATCAACATCCCGTCTCTGATGAAACCTCCGATGTCAATAAAAGAGGCTTGGTTGCACCGCAGAGCAGGCACACAAGCAGTTCCCGAGAAAGCGTGCAAACATCGTTTGTTGATCAATCCAATGCAGCCACCAGCACCTCAAAGCAAGGCTCCATTAAGTTTTTCACAAATCCTGTGCTCAAAGAGGTGGAAGGTTGTCTTGAAAAGTCAAGGAAGCAAACGAAGGAAACTAAGCAGCTAAAAGACACTCGAAGTTACAATTTGAAGACTTTAACAGCAGTGGGAAATACCGAGAAACCTAAGGGCACAAATGGGCTGGTAAAAAAGATTTCTTTAAAATCTTCGGATGCTTCTACGAATGTTTCCAACCCACAACCAACTCAATCAACACAAACCGCCAAGTTAAAAGCTGAAGACGTAATTGACGTAATTATAAGGGAGCTGCAAAAAGAACAACGGCGGCGTGCTGTTGATCAGACCCCACATTTAGAGGACTGTAGATTAGAAGCAGCCGAAACTTCAGTTTCACAAAAAAATGTCCTAACACGTAGAAAACAAAGCGACATGCAAGCTGGTTTCAATCCTTGTGCTAAACCTTATTCTTATTCAAAACAAAGCAAGTCATTTGGAATTTGCAAAAGTTGTCAAAACCAAAACATTCCAACCGAAGTGTGTACCACAGCTTGTCAAACAAACAAAAGTGGACACTTATCAAAAGAAGTTGTTAACAGTCAAGTTGATGCGTGTATGTCAAGTATACCAAACAATCAGCCCGTACCAAACATTCACGTGCACTTTCCTTGCGATATTCGTATTGCCAACATGCCTGAAGCTCATGAAACAAGTGTTCGCGTGACGGAAGATTGGCCATCTAACTTTGGTCGACAAAGCAAGCAATCAGTTTGCTGTCCGTTTCGTTGTACTGGAAGAGCACGTTCACAGCGTTGCGCTTCTAACAATGTGTTTTCCTCGACACGAAACCGTGGAGACCTTGGACCATCACGGAACGAATCGAATAATCGCCCGACGACGAAACCCACACCACCCGAAATCTTTCACCAGAAAAGTCACTCCACTGGTCAGACAGTATCACAAGACAACCAAGATGCATTGTGCACTCCTCCAAGATCACAACCTGTTCCGGATTATTATGGATTAGACAAAGCTGTGGTTTTCGTGAAAAGAATGAGACGAATGAGAAAAATTTATCAAATGAAGTATGGGCGATCGCCGAACAAAAAGAAAGCTTCTTATTGCTTTCGTCATAAACTTGATGAAGTGTCAGCATCATGTGAGCGTTGTGCTATCATGACGAAATATCTCGACGAAAATGTTGATGATGAAACTGTTTCGTCCTATACAGTCCAGTCGAACGAAATACAGTATGCATTTCTTCATTAAATCAAGGTTCAAAGCAAAGGTCCTGGCGAAAGTAGGCTCTTCCCGACAGAAATGTTTCGAGGGATTTTGACGTTTTTGGTAAGACATCGCATCTAGCTAGAGTTTGTACCCGGTTTTGTTCGAGGGAAATCGAGCGCCGTAAGCATTATTACATCACTTTATTATGACGCTGTCTGCTTAGGAAGACGAGTGACTGCAAAGGTTTGACTCCTTACATTTCATCATTCCGTTGTAACTTCCACTTTTCTCCAGGGACGGATTGAAGATGCGTGTGGCTCTCTATGTCATTTAAACTTTGTGAGGTACCCGTTAATTTTTCGACACAACCGTTCCCTTCTTGGAATCGTGAGTGAAAGCGAACTGCGTGTTAAGCTATGAACAGTAGAGTTTCTAGGTATTTCACCTCCTTGAAGCTATAGTTACTGCGAATGCCACGTTGAGAATATTGCTGTCTCAACTTTCCAACAGTTTGCTTTGTGTACATGAGGTTGTTCGTTGGCGGAAATAAATTAACCTTTTTTCCAAAAATGCGGCAAAATTTTTCCATTTTTTCAGTTTAGCCACCACGGTTTCATGCAAGTGCAACAGCAATGCATTTCACTCACCGAGATCGCTCTATCTGGTTGCCTAACTCTTATAGCTGTATAAAAGGCTTCAAACGTTAAGTCTGTCAGCACTTGCCTGGGGGCCCTCGTAAGGTGCCGGACCTATTTTGATAAAATAGGCTCTGGACCCATTTGTATAAAATGTGCTCAGTAGTGGTTACAACGTCTTATGTCCGACGGTAATGTCCCTGAACAACTTTATTCAGTGCAGCCATTGGCAGTTGTGCAACTGTTTCGGTTGACTTCCCTTATAATAAAAGCCTTCATCACAATAATAACTAAGCATATAGCTTGCCCTTGAGCTAGCCTTTCAAACTATGGATCTTGCCTCTAAATTCTCAAAATGAGAGCAAACTTTTTGTAAGCCTCTATTGTTGAAATAACTCTTTCTATGACTGCCAATCAGTGGTGAAACTAGAATAATTTTCTTTCCGGAACGATCCAGTATTTGTCAATACCCTCCCAAACTTTCAGCCATAAGTATAAAAAAGCAATCAAGAGCACCTCTATCTTTGGCCCACCCTGTATTGTACCTTTTAAAAATACAAAAAACGTACGGTACATTCTGAACACCACCGTTTCAAAATCAACCAAAAAGCGTTAGGCTCTAGGCTACGTACGGCAACTTGCACTATCTCCGAAAGTGGTTCAGGCAATGCAACTTAAGTAACTTGAGTAGTCTAAATTTAACAGCTCATACTACTTGCTAATACTGTTTTTGCAATCTACATACCCTAAAATAGCAAACCTGATACAAATACTTTACATCGTTTGCAGGGCCCTAGGCTGTTGTAAAGGGGGCTTTTGTGAAAGGTTTGCGATTGATGTCATACAAATTAGTACTGCACGCAGGACCGGATTTCACTGATGCGAGGCCGTAGGTTAATCCACTTGTGAGGACCCCTCACCCATTGTTGCGACAAAAAAAGGAAAGCGTCAATCAATTCGCAAAAATCGGAAAATTATGCTCTGGGAGGGGCACAAAAACCTTGGGGGGCCCTGCCCCCGAATGCTCTCCCCGTGACTAGAGGCCTAGTCCTTCGAATGAAAGTGGCGTTCACTCTTGCAAGAGTGAAGTATATTGCATTGTAGGTCCAATTTGCTGTTTCGGCTTAATTACGAGTGGTAGCGGCACACCGTCTAATGTCCATCACAGCGGTATATTAGTCATAAACATGGACGTAGTTAGGGACACATTAGCTATGCCCACACCCCTCCAAATGAAAAGAATACTTTGTGGTATCATCTACATACAGATCAATTCTAATAATTCGCAGTGTTTTTTTGATATTCATATAGGCCATTTTCTCAAAATGGTCGTAGCACGGTTGACTGAGCACGATGCCGTCATAAAGCACTGCTCAGAGGGGCCCCGCCCCTAAGTCTTGCATTGGGCCCTGCAACTGCTAGGGCCGGCCTTGCCGGTACCCCTTATTTTCTTGGGTCCGCGTCGAAACTTTCATACTGTAGCTTCTTTGTACAGTAATCAGAATCAGCTGTCTTGCTAAGATTTACAAATAGATTAATTGTTACACTGGCAGTTGGCTTTTAAACTAATAACTGTAGTCTTTAATTACAGAGAAACTGATCATGCGTACTTTACCATTACCGGGTCCCCGTACCTGCCGGGCCCGGGCAGTGACGGATTTAGGAAGTGCGGGGCCCAAGGCCATCTTAGGTTTCGGGGCCCCACGCAACTGTGACCTATTTGGCCGTTTGTGTAAAAAACGTGAAAGTATCCCCCTCTTGCGTGTAGTGCCCCCTGAAAAATCTATCCTTTGTGGTGCCGACTTTGGTTCAACAATTACCTTAGATCAGGGATTCCCAACCTTTTAACGATCTCGTACCACTTGGACACCTCGTACTGTCAACGTGTACCACTTCTTCCAGAACAACTAATTTGATCGAATCTTAGTTTATTCAGAAGAATAATATACATTTAAATAACAATAAAAACCACAACTAAATTTAATGAGATTTTTGTTTTTGTTTACCTTCCACCAATTGGTCGATGCGTGGCGTAAATTTGCTAACAGCG
>JGI24022J15233_10005285_pt1 | contig 13648 bp, 5 predicted proteins | sample Ectturendosymbi2_FD_15233 | JGI IMG/M metagenome (IMG submission 15233) | reverse complement strand
TGGGTTGAGCGATGCCGACTTGATAGACCGATTTCACGCCTGCAAATGCAACGAAGCTGTGAAGACATCCACCGCCACAAAGTGCCTGCACACGACACCGACAATCAGTTGAGAAGTGAACGGGATTTTGTTCGAGTCAGGCATTGAAGGTAGCAAATAGCACCCTCAAAACAAATGCACGCATGCCAATGCTGGCGAAACGCCAACATATCAATAGCATACAAGCGTAAGGTAGTATTAGCGGGGAGTTGACGAAGTGGACAAAGCGAGTGCGGCTGTAAACCAGGACGCACAAGAAAACATGCAGGACTTTTGGTTGGGGGGAATTAATCACAACATCTTTTTTTAGAATGAGGTAGGCAAAGAAAATTGTAAAATCACGTACATGACCATGCAACAACTTTAGACATTGATTTGTAAAAAACAACTATCGGAATAAAGAATTATGGTCCCGCACATATTCCCACACCCGCAAATTTTTTTTCAAATGTTCTTTTTCAAATATTCAAATTAAATTTTTCAAACTTCATCTAAAGTTGCTTCATGCTCATATGCATTATTTCAAAGTTTGGTTTACGTTTTCAGAAGATAGCATAAAAATGCTCGAATGGAAAATCAAGAAATACACCTGATTTTGGAAGAAAAGTATACAAACTGTTTTGTGGGCAACATGCAGTGTATCATTAGGCGAATCCTGAAATAATATCTTAGTCTGGCGCTAACGGGAATTTTTGCAAACATAAAATCAAACGCTAAATCTCCCGTCGACTATTCCAACCTTGCGCAGGGACAGTGATACGAGACACACTGCTGGGGGGCAGTCCGGTGTCGTGATGGCTGCTGGGTCTGGCAGGGACGCTTATGCTTAAGGTGGTCGTTGGCTGGTACACGACGCTGCTGGGTCTGAAAAAAGCAAAAAAAAACTGCTAAAGCAACAGGCGGGCAAGCAAATAAGCAGGATTAACAACGTGCACCGACCTTCGCGGACCATCCAGACTGGTGGCAATTGTTACTGGTCGTGTGGGGTGCTGCGGGTAGATTGATCGAACCTGATAGTTTAAAAATAATGTTAATGTAAGTTTGGAAGTAGAACTTTTGCTTTACTTGTAGCAACAGCAACATATCTTGGCTTTCTTGCGATTCCGCCGGCGTGTTTACAGTTGTCTTGCTGAAGGGCAGAAAAGCGTGTGCTAGCGGAGCAGAGCTAGCAAATCATTCAGTGCATTAATCGACAAGTAGCACTGTGTCAGTTATTCGTAGCTTAACAGCAGCACTAGGCATTGATTTTTATTGTCCGTAACCGCATGCATGTGAATGTGCTGTTCCACACGATTCGACAGTTTTTACACTTCAATACAACCATTTTTGAGAGGACCTGAAACGTCGTTTTTGAAGCAAAATCTTTAACTAATCGTAGAGGTCTTTTTACGAGAAAAATGTTTAAAAAATTCAAAACTATACAAAAACGTTGCTCAATTAAAAACCAAAATCGTCAGAAGCAGTTGAATACCTTGAAAAAACTAAATTGTTTTTTTTTGTTGAACAACAAACACAGCCATAGCACAAAGTTGTTTTAGAACCAACTACAGAGCTTGAGTTTTGTTTGCCACACCCGGAAATTTAAAAATCAAAGTGATTTAAATCCCATGAGAGAAACAAACATAAGCCTTCTGTAAATCTCTGATAAGGCTGAAGACGATAATAATAATCAATTCATTATTGTTTTGCTTTAAGAAAGGCAGTACAAAAAGGTGAAGCTACACAACCATGCACAGAAGTTCGTAAGGTTTATGAAAGCATGATATTGTCTGCAACAAGAAGTCGTAAGTCTTCCTTTCAGCAATAGTTTAACGCAAACAAGAGAAGGAAACTTACAAGTAATGGTTGCTGGATTCGTGGAGTCGTCACAGATACTATAGGTTTTCCAGCAAGAGATGTAGTCGACTGCTGATTTGGTATGTGATAAGCCACTGAGCTGAACGACTGCATAACAACAAAAAATAGCAGAAGTCTAACTTGCAGCATTAATCCGTCATACTGACACGTTTTATACAGACAGTTACGCCACAATCAAAACTTATCTACATCGGTTGCTACCAGCTCACGCGCACCTGACTGGCAGATGATGGAAAGTGAGGCTGCAGTTTTAACGTAGGTGGCGCCGGACTCCGCAGGCCAGGAGCCATGAAAACATGCTGAGGAGCAACCTAAAGCATAGTGTTTAAGGTAAATTAGATTCCGTTGGAAATATTTGAAAATTTTTCAAGGTACAATTGTTTACCTTTGTCTTAGCCGAGGCCGAGATAATCGACGACGGCAATGCAACAGCCTTCGATGCGAAGCTGCCGCCGCCAGGATCAATAAGTGCAGGCGCTGTAGCATTTGATGAAGATCGAGGAAGGACATGAGAAATTCCTGAACCTGGTAGAGGACGTACAGGTAGCTGGTGTTTGCCAAGTGGTTTGCTCCCATGAGACGTTGTTGGTTTAGCTGGTTGAGCAATGGAAACAATGGTTGGTGTAGAAATGATTGATTTAGTAGTGCTCACAGCTGCCACCATTGTTGAAGCCACCGTAGTTGCTGCATTAGGTTGATCTTGCGACGGATCCTGAAAATACAGAGGGTTGCTCATCATAAAATGCAATTTTTAATCTTAACACATGCTTGGAAAGCAAGATCATCAAAAAAGTAAAGCAGAAAACATCTCAGTGCAATTCCTTTAAACTATGCAATATCACACTAATCAGGCAATACATAAAATTAAGTCAACTTCAGTCTTATGATTCATATGCAAACTGAAGTTGGCACGAGATGACTTACAATGACGGAAAAATAAAAGGTGCTATGTACAAATAGTGAGACTATTCATACTAAAAACACTAATGCCTCATTCAACTTAACAACTGTCAGCTGATTGCTCCCACTCTGACAAGCCAGAAATCAATCAATTTGCTAAACAAATTGTTTTTCAAGTGGCAATGACTTCTTTAGAACAATGTGCTCTTAATGTATTCATTTCAACATTCAAAATCTCTAACAACAAAATCATTCTGGATGAAAAAATTTTTCAGTAACAGAGATCAAGACACATTTATATTGGCAAACTCAACAACAGCAACAAATCAAAACAAACTGAGATTAAGACTGACAATGATATGGATTCGCATTGCAAACCCATACTTTTACATTACCAACTACATTCTGCGTCACTGCCTGGTACAAATGAAGTTTTGCTAAAAATGAATTATTAGTGTTCTCATTGATTTGATCAAAAACTCACTGCACATAAAAGTGAAATCAGCCCTTAGCAACAAAAATGTCAATGTGTGCCCAATTAAAAAATGCACTCTCTCTATTTAACTAAGCCAGTGGTTTTTAACCTTGTTTACATTTTATCAAACAAGATTATCAGATTTACCCCCAATACACTCAATGGTGCTCATTTATTGAAAATGTGAAATTAACGAACTGTTACAGTTTAGAAAGATCGATAAAAATGTATATACATTGGCTGCAATTTATAGTTCAATATTAAATTTACCCCCAGGGATAAATTTACCCAGGTTAAGAACCACTGAACTAAGCACATGCCAGTTGTTTTTATACCCTTCAAATGTTTTATTACTGCAAACTAGCACAGTATGCTGCTTACAATAAAATCAAAATTGCATTTTACTGGCCATTTGTTAGAAATATTAGGCATAGTACAACTTTCGATAAAGATCTTTGTGAAACGCAACCATTCCCAACATGAACTCTGTTACAAAATCATGACTGTTGCTCAGTGAATGTATAAAAATACATCTGGTCAGGTACAAGAAAAGCTACAATAATTTTAAGTTGACTCCAAATATCATGTGGATACATCATTTTCAGTCAAATTGAGCACGACATTTGGACGACTGGTTAAAAAGCTGAGACAGTGATTGCTGATTACAGCAGTGCTCCCCAGCCACTGGACTGTGTAGTTCTTTCAGTAGGGACGCGAAGCCTGGTATTTAATTAAAACACTTCTTGCAACAGCTGACTTTCTCTGATTAGATTGGGAAATGAGAACCAGAAATTGTCAGTGAAAGTGGGTCGCAAGCTGAGAAAATTTGGGAAGCACTGAACACAATATTAATTACCAGTTTGGATCCCTTTATCAAAAAAGCAGCTTTGCAGTTTACGGAAAGTCCTCACAGTTTTACCAAATAAGGGATCATTTTGATATGCCAAAAATGTGCTTAAGAAGTGATTTTTAGAGTGGAAGATTTCACTCGTATTTGGCTAGTACCCATGAGTTTCCAACACCACGAGATTAACAATTTGGTTGGATGAAACTTAAGATTAATTTTACTAAAATGAGATGAAATTACAAAAATTCAGAAACGCTGAGGAATGACATAAACATATCTAAACAACTACACAATTAATTAGAGACATTTTCAACAATGAGGAACAGCTAGTAGGACTTATTCATTCTTATGAAAATGCCTTTCATCAACTCTTGCACAGATAAGGACAACAATAAACACAACCACAAAGAAGTGTATGACCTACCTGCACAAACAGAGCTGAATTCTGTGTGACTGCACCAGATGCAACACTCAGTTTGCTGGCCTGGTACACAACTGGTGTTTGTTCAGATGATTTTGTTGCATTCACTCGTTTCACACCAACACTGCTGACTGTAAAAGCTGTGCCAATTGGTACTGAGACAGCAACAGGTAGAGGTGGTGATGTATTGTTAAGAGACATACTTAGGTTTGTGGTCACAAATAGAACAAAGCCCAGCTGTTAACACAAAATAGCTAAGTAACATTACTGTAAAAAATCACTATCCCTTCACAAAGTTCAAACAAAAAGCGTTATTCATCACTGCAAATCAGCCAAAACCTCTTTGTGAGTCATAATTATGTACATCACACATTACCTATTCGATCATACAAATATGGTAGTTATGCAAAACTGGTGCTAAATACTGTGCAAAACTGACTGGTGTGAATTTTTGTTGTGTAAATACTGTAAAAGTTAAATATACTGTGACGAACTATTGTCTCTTCATTTGTCATTACATTAAAAGTTAGCAGCCAGAAGCAAAAATTCATTGTAACTTATCAGCCTATAGAGATTTTCATTTGACAATGAAGAACGCTGCACAAATGAAAGTTAATTAAAAGTGGACATCCACGTTCTGTTACGGACTTAACAACATTGGTAAGTATTTTTGTTACTTAGATTTCAAAGGTGCTCATGATTGAATACGTCCAATATATAACACCACCACCACTACAGTAGCATGCACAAATCTATTGGTAGCTATACTGATGCTGCAAAATAAGGCAGAATCAACTAAAGCTTTACTTGCATCATACAGTTCTCCACGTAAAGTTAACATTGTCCTTAATTTTTTAGCTAGAATCTGAAAACAATTTTATCTTTTGACACGTTTTCATTTTAATTACCATCATGTTTTTTACTTGGTTGTTTAGAGGTCCAGCCATGCAATGGTACTTCATAGCACAACAATTGGTAGGGCAGCTGCTGTTTATCATAACACATACAAAAAAGAAACATTTAATTATTTTGTACCTCCAATAAAACTGCAAGCAGCTCATTGTCAACAGATCATTGCCAAATTAGCCCCTTGACACCAACAAGCAACTACTTTGCCATGTATGCAAAATAACAACACAAAAACATTAAACAATGCTGGTTGTGAAAACAAGTCTTGATATGATATCATATTGGTTTTGCTGCTCTGTTTCATGGTCAACATTTTCTGATTTTACCTGATTTACATTCTTAATTAATCTGCTCAAAGCTGGATTCTAGAATAAAGATAGACAATGCTTGTTACAAAGATGAGCATCTATGCTACACAATCAACAAAATAAACAAATATTGAATGTTCATTTGTTTTCCAAAAAAATTTACAGTCAATTTGGAGAGTAACTATGACATGAACATAAGATTAGCAAGAAGTTTAACAACTTTCATAACATAAAACACTGTGTGATATCTAATATGTCTATTAACTAAAATGTAATTCATGTTTTGCAACAGGTACTGTATTCCACTGGATAAGTAGTCTTTGTTTACTTTTAAATACATATACTTGCAAATTGCCTGTAAACCTATTAGCAAAAACTAATACTTATGTTAATTTACAATTTGTTCCAACTAGTTCAAAGTTTGTTATTTGATAATACATAACACTCGTGTGTAAGGTCATTTATCTGTTATAATACAAACCTTGTTTGCACACCAATGAGGCTTTGTGATGGTCTTACTTGATAGTGCTACTTACACTCAATTTTAGTGACCAGAATGCTATCTGCAGCTGCAATCTATTTTGCCACAATGCAAGAAAGCAGTGGAAACATGTCTTGGCAATGCATATAACCCAAATCAAATTAAAGGCCTGACCATCTCAAATAACTAAGCTAGGAATACCAGTGGTTTGATTCAATTTTTTTAAAAGCAGGATCTCCTGCTCCAGGACTGACTAACAACAGGTTCTCTCATTGTCAGTCTCCTGAGACAAGCTATGCTGGTTGGCTCGATATAAATGCAAAGGTTGATCTTTGTGTTGCCAAATGGTACAGTCTAGGAGTGGCATTTGTTTATTTTAAATATTTTCCAAAATTTTGTCTTGTTTTTCACTATTAAAAGTTAGTAACAGGTCTATGGGAGGTTTGCGAAACAAAGGTATGAGTGAAAGGTGTTCATGGGGAAAAATTGAGAAACCTCTGACTTCAGCCAACAATCGGTTTTTAGGATTGAAGAAATACAAAAATGGTCGAACCTCATCACTACATACCACATTCCAAAGCCAGAAAGTTGAAATGTAGCTGTTGGCAAACATAGGTCAAAAATAAACTCTATATACTACAAATGAATTTGGCTTAATTTATATATAACCCAAATTCTTTTAACGTTTTTTGCAAATCTTGCAAGAGAAAAGCTTTACACACAGTGATGTCAGTGACTTGCAACCACTGCAATAAAAGCAAAGACGGGTGCCTTCACACTACTTACAGCATCCTAGCAAAAGGTACAAACCAAGTTAATAAAGCTTGGTTTCCTAAATAAGTAATTTTACACTATCTTTTTATGAAAACATTCAAATCTATGGAATCTAACCTTGTTTAGACTAGTAGACTTAAATCCAGCTTTCCTGATTAAGTTTTACCAATCTTAAACTCATTTTTTAATCACATGAAGTTTTTTTCATAACTGCAAACATCAAAACTAAGTCTCAGCAAAATCTCAGCATGTATTATGTGAAATTGATTTCCTATTAAAAAAATTTGCTCATTGATTCAAACCTTCACCCTTGTGGAGACCAGTTACTTTAAATTAAAGTTTGCATGCCTTGAAAACAGCAATATTTGTCCAATACTATGGAGCTTAAACACACATATATATTTCAGAAAATGTTTATTCCTGCATAAAAAGGAACAAACTAGTTTTAATCTTGAAAAACTAACAGACGAACCATTTCAAGTATATGATCTCATTTACAGCAATACATGATTTGCCATGTTTGTGATGTTTCAAGATTCTGATACAGGCAACTTAGTTCATATCATCAACAAGAAACATCCTGGATGTCAGTCCAGACATGTAGCAAATTTATCAGCATATACTACAAACAAAAAGGCAATGTACTTATAGGTGCAAGCAACTAGCCAATCAAAGCCTACGTTTATTACTTTCAGGTAAACTTACTTGCTTTTGAGGGTATGCATTATCCAATGGCAAAACCAGGCTTCAGCATTAGTAATTTACTTGTTGCACTTACCGTCTTTGTCCAAAAGGAATAAATTTCCTACTCAAGCAATATGACATTTTGTTTAATTAAATTCTCTTTCAGTATGTTTTCATATAAATTATATTGCTTCCAATAATCAAACTTTTTTGCATTTTTGCTAAAATCATATTAGCATAGATTGTTAATCGTTTAGTGAACTATAGGCAGTGGCTACAAGCCCACCAGTGGACCTTCATATTTGAAAACTACTAATTTGTTGCCTGTAACTTGACAGTAATGCACAAGGAGTGTGCAGTAGAGTGTACTAGGCTTCGTGGAAATGTAGTAAACCCAAACCTAAACCCTTAATCTAACCCTTGAACCTAAACCTTAAACCTAACCGGTAACTGTAAATCTGAACAGAAAAGTTTGGAAACTTTAAGAGTAAAGAAAAAGTGGTCCCACGAAAAGTGCAACCATTACTACCAAACTGAAAGGTGCCAAGGTGAGAGCCGAACCAAACACCATTTGTACAGCTGACACAAGATGCGTCCGCCACACTATCATGACAATGCCATTGAAGTGACAAACTTAGTGATTTATTCGAACCGCATCACTGCTGACAGACGTGTAGCCACCACCAGAACTAACAGTAAGTTCAGAGTTAAACAATGATGGAACTTGAAAGTGCAACTTTTCAGTAACTTTATATAAAGACTTATCAAACACATGTCAAAATAATTAACCACGACACCCTTTGCCAATGACTGGATGTCTTAGGAGTTAGAACACATAAGTATAGATGCCTATCACTCTATAATTAAAATTACTCCTAGCCTATTATTTGTTGCATAAAAAATTATTTTTAACTGAAGAGTATGTAGAAAAGAACCTATACACAAAATACAAAAAATGATAAGACCATATTCTAAGGTTTTAGCTGACAATGCACTAATCTCATAAGGGTTTTAGGTAATCCAAGCAAAAAAATGGCCTGCAGTGTCCAAGACAGTGGTCTTTCTATGACAAAAATATCTTATGTGATACAAAGCAAAGGTTCTAAGAGCAACAATGCCTTGCTAAAATGTTATGCAACATGAAAATGACATGTTACGAATAACTAGCCTACCACTGATTCATGCATCTGTTTTTTTTTTGGTCATGCACTGAAATGTTTTTGACATGAAAGTCATTTTGGTCAGAATGTCTGAAAATATAAACTAATGAAAAGTGGTGAGTTTTAATACAATTGTCAGACAAATGACTGAAATGTCTCAGCAAAAAATGACCAGAAGTGTCTCAGGGAAAAAAACAGGTAAGCATTGTATATACAGTTATGGGGAGCACCAAAGGGCAAGTGGTCTTATCTTTGCTGTTAGCTACAGCATTGTATCAAAAACATGACAATCATTGTCCAAGTGCATTTCTTAAATGCTGTTGCTATTATCAATATGTAATGAGCTTGCTTTCTGAATAACTATTGAAAGAATTTCAAACACAGGATATCAAACCATAACGTGACAATTATAAGCTCTAAGTTTGCTGCAAGGTTTCAGGGAATCAACTGATTCAGCTTGCTCTAATGCCTTTATGTTGATTAGCAGCTGCACATTCATAACCTTCATTCCCACTCACTTTTCTTATCTAGTATGTGCATGACTCACTTCTAAATCTGTAAATTTCTTAATTCTTCACACATTTGCTTGCCCTCCACCTATTGCATGCTTGTTGCTCTGATTTTTTATGGGTTTGTTCTGCACTTTTATTTCATGTGTTGTGTCAGCTGATATGTGTTCTCATGTCTCAAGTTCGTTGCTGTCTATGAACACACACCTAAATTTGTATATCACTGTTTTCTATTGCATTTGATTTAACTTTTTTATATTTCTTGTCCAATTGTATTTGATGTTTCATTAACTTTCTTGTCTGATTGATTCTAAATTCCCTTTTGCAGTTCAAATTTTTAAACCTTTCAATTATTCTGTGGTGATTATTCATGTTTATCTTTCCAAACATCCTATTGTACCAAGAGAAATAAAAAACCCACGAACATGGTTTATAATAAAAAAAAAATATATATATATAAACTAGCATAGGTAAAAGAAATATGTATATACTACAACTAAGCTATCCACAATTTCAAATATATTTTAAATAAAGTGAGAGCATGGTCTTTTTGAAAAATGAAAAATTTGCTTAGTTTTTAAAATTTCTCAATATGCTGCCATTCCTGCATTAAATTATAAAGACATTAAACACATAATTAAATGTTTCAAAGTCTACATCTTCACATTTCATATATTTGCTCAACCAGACAAAATAGGCATGGTGAAAAGCACTGGAGTGACTGACTGACATATAAATCTATACTGTATTAAATTTTTGCTCTCTCTTTATAAGTTATGAAAACAATGAAAGAACTAGTTTGAAAAAGTTGTGTAAAGATTGCATAATTAAATTTATTTTAGGAGTCTAATTTGCTATATAGAATAAAATATCTGATGTTCAAATTTATCTTAATTCCTTGCAAAGTTTCTGTTAATGAATTGAAAATCATATGCTATTTTCTTAAGTATGCTAATTTAAAGAAAAAAAGTCACAAAAGGTTTGACTTCAACTAACCAAGTATAAAAGTACACTGTGTAACCTGTTGATAAAGCATTCTACATTAATAAAGAACTATTAACTTTGAAACTGGTCTGCACACAACACAGATCTTAAATGATTAATCATTATGTAAAGCTGTTCTTGGCTGCTTGGACATACCAGCCAGAAGATGCAATCTATTTTCTATGTCATTATGAATATTAGTATTAGCTTCATATTAGAACAAGCAAGACATACTTCATCAGAAATTAAGCTATTAATTTTAGAAGTATGACATGCAATTTTATCCATTCACAATTCCTATGAAGTTGCTCGGATTTACACAGCAAGTTGAAAATAATATACAGTGAATTAAGGTCAAGGTGACAATATGATCAGGTCTGTTATGTCAAGGAATATGATTAAAAGTGGACAAACTAGGCAACTTGAACTTATGTTACACATGCAGCATAACAAAACAACAGCTTCATGTGTGAATAAACTTATACACCTTTAACTTAATGTAAAGTAAATCTTATTAATATTTTGAGATTGATTCCTTGCTTCTTTTATCTGTGGAATTTACAGTAATAACCTACCAACCTAAAAGCAAAGTTGTAATTATATCTCAATAAACACAAGTCTATGTTCATAATGGATAAACCAGTGATATTTTCATAATCATAAATATTTAGGTTTTATCCCTTATGAACTTTACACAACCTTTAAAAACGCATTTCTATTATTACGCTAGTAGCATTGACAATATCAATTGTCAGCATCCAAGTTGTAGTGTGGATGCTACAGTACGAGTATCAGCTGCAGTGCAAATACAGTATCTGTATCACGATTGTCATAAAAATGTTTTGAAAACACTGATACCATAGGTCTATGAAAAATTTTAATACTCTAGTAACTTCAGTGGTGCATCACTGTATTCAAGCTATTAGTCTCCACCAAGGAAAATGAGTTGAATCTTAGTATAACTCACAATTTTTTTATTGGATCACAACTACAAAAACTATGTTTTAAGGTTTTGGAATTACCAAAATAGCATGTCACCCACGCAAGAATTTCGTTCCATCAAAGCAGTTAACGTTTCTCTGCTGCACAAAGAAATCTTCTAACCTCTAATGACATACAGTAACTTACGTCGTTACGTTTAGTCTACAGTAGTGTAGTACTGTACTAGTAGCTACTACCGTAGTACTTTATTCTAAAATCCTACAGTACTTACAGTTTAAGTTGGAGTAAAATCGCAAGATTTCATACGAAAGAAACAAACTTGAAAAATATGGCGACATAACAGAAAACTTGCCATTACTTTCGTAGAGTTTAAGCGGTTAATAAACCTGCAGATATTCTAGAAAGACAAATAGCTAGCAAAATTGAAAATGGGGCACAACAACATGATAGTATCGATGTGCCGTGTGCAAAAGGTTGTGACCCGCTGAAACTTATCCTCATTGGCCAATTGTTCAGCGGAGAGCAAGAATGTGATTGGTGCGTTGTGTGGCTGAGGTAGCAACTGCTGTTTCTTTTTTATGATATCACAGCATCGACACGGATGACAGCACAGGCTGCAGGTATTTCGTTCTTGGCGGCGAGACGGGCGGACATTAGCGTGGCAGAATCAGAGAAGACAAGGTGGCAGATGTTGCGTGCTGATTGTACAAATTCAGATGGTTTTGGCTGAGTTGTTCCCACTGCGAATGGTAGTGTGAAGCTCAAGCAGCACGAAGTTATTGATAACTTCACGTGAAATTGTTGAAACGTGTCATATTTCGCACGTGAAATGACCACAAGTTTGCGTTATCTTGCGGGCCGAGCAGAATATGTTACCGCGATGCGTTACACTTGATTAACCAAGCGGTGAAACCAACCGCGGTGTGAGTAATGGCGCACAGTTTTTTATTCCGGATAATTCGACATATCTGTCCTTGGCAATACATTGACGTTTCTTTTCTCATTTTTTGTAATTGCGAAATATGCGTATTGAGAAATTCGACCGCTCCTACGTTTTGGGCGAAACGTAGGTAAATGGTATCTCAATCTGGTCATAATGCACAGGAACAGAAAATAAGGCCAAAGCTTTCCCGAGGCTGCAAGGTTTTTGCAAATACTAAATTGGCTTAGAGTACCCTATATACATTGTATTGTCCACTAATTTCAGCAAAATAGAAATTTGATGACTATTTTGTGACAACATAAAGAAACTAAAGAATAACGTTCTTGAGTGGTTTCTGTGCTAAAAATGAGAACGTATTTTTAATAATAGCCCATGATGTCATTGCGTGACACAGTCTGTTCACAGGTTTGGGTTAGAGTTAGACATAAATCAAATGCAGTTCGTCCATTTGTTGTTTTCATAGTTTTTTTTTCTTTTGGCCAGTTGTTACAGTACATTTCTCCACCAAAATTATTCCCAGTTGTGTCTCAAGAATTCCAAAGCAAAACAGGGTATAATCTAGTTCTTCATCAGAACTTGAGGTTGGCATATTGTGGCTTGATTATATGTTTTGCATATTGGCAGTGAAACATTGCTACATTGTTAAGGTATTCTTAAAGTGAGATAGGTCCATTAATTTGCAAAATAGGTACATAGCAGAAAAAGGACATGTATTCTTTATTTCGTGAAGCATGAAAATTTTTGTGAGCTTGATAACCTGATGCATATTTCCACCCGATATCATTGGTTTCCATCACCACATGCTGATTAACACAAGCAAAATAGTCATTGCCAAAAGATGTATCGATCCTGACCTAATATGTTCATTGAAGATTGTGACCTGAACACTTCATTGCCACATGTGCTAATTGGTTTGATCTCAAAAATTTCCTTCTGGTTTTCCATATTGTCTACACCTAATTTTCACTTCCTATTGTTCCAAAGTTTGGACGCTGTGTTAATATGCCCGTAATTTTACTTCTATACTTAACACTTATTATGAGCTGTTATAAGAACCACCAACACCGCTAATGGTATTTATGGAAACTCAAATAGAGTATTTCTATTTTTTAAGTCTTTCAACAAAAACAATTATGTTTTTTTGGCCTTAATGCAAGTACACTTGTCAATACATACACAGTAACAAGGCCGGCCGGAAGGCAGTGAAAAGACGCTTCGGTCATCCTGTCTGCCACCACCCAATCACTTGTTGTCAAAGACCCTAAACGAACACGCTCACTAGCCTTGCTCTCACCAGCAAAAGCGAAAGCAAAGACCAGAACATTGTTTCAACCTTACTCAATCATACTTGTACAATCCAAATAATGAGCAAGACCAAGAAATAATGGATACGATCCACATGCAAGATAAGTTTC
>JGI24022J15233_10005283_pt1 | contig 13653 bp, 8 predicted proteins | sample Ectturendosymbi2_FD_15233 | JGI IMG/M metagenome (IMG submission 15233) | reverse complement strand
TTAGGAGCAAACGAATAGGACTTTCTTGTTAATTTTAATAAATTAAAAGAGCCAAAACAGAACTAAACATCATAATTGTGATTATAAAATTGTTTGGTGTTCCCCAAAATTTTTTTATTGCATAAAATGGTCCGTGATGCAAAAAAGGTTGAAAAACACTGTACTAGGGGACGGAAGCAGGTCAATCCGCTTGCGGGTCTCGGTGCGGTATTGTGCAAACAGGCAAAGACGGTCAAGAGCCTGCTGGCCTACACTAGGAAGCCACGGGAACCGTCACTGGCAGGAATACTGCGGTATCTGTACAGACGCTGTCAATTAATGTTAGGCTTTAAGGTAGCATCAAGTAAATCAAACCCCATTTAAACCTAGAGAGCTGCACACATTAGAAAACTAGTAACCGCATGAACACAGCTTGAAGCCATTAAACACAGACGGGACATAAGTCGCTGCGCGCCGTTACAGTTACTAGTTTGGAAGAAATGATAGTCTATTTGGGCGTAATGCGCCATAGGAAAAACAAAAATATTCCGGTGTTCATGGAAGTGCTAATATAATTTTTTCGGTTGATATTCACTGTATTCTGCAGTTGTCCATCAAACTAAGTTTGTTTTAAGGGCATCACCAAAAGATAAGCCCTTCCTCTCTGCAACTGCCGACTACGTTCGTTCAGTTGGAATCACAACTTTTGCTGTTGGGGTTGGTGAAGCTGTTGAATCTGAACTTAAGGTAGGACGTTTCAATGTTCATTGAAAACATGCTGTCTCTTGTGCAGTGCTTCAACAAATTTGCTGTTTTCTCAGGAAATTGCCACCGGCACCAACTCCTCCGAGCGCGTCTACAAAGTCTCCGATTTCGCTGATTTGAGCAAAGTCATAAACAGCTTGAAAACTGCTATTGTCACGTTTGCTCTTGAAGGTTGGTGGACGTCGTGTATACTCCGAAACTTTCAATAATTTTAATCGTTATATACATCCTGGGTAAACGGTGAAAAAACACAAAGGCTTAAACTACTTGTGGAACTAGTTTGAAAGCCATGCTGCATACAGCGCTAAATATTTTGAAAACGATTGGAAACTTGTCTCTATCGGATAAGCATGCCCTGCCTACATCAGATAATACAAACACCTGACGAGTTTTCTCGTCTTTTATTTTGACTGGCTTCAGTCAGCAGTTATATGTTCAAGAATCTCCAAATTCAGCTGAGACTCCCGTTTGTCTGAGCAACATGCCTAGAAAGATATCTCTGCAACTGAAAGATGTAATACTGTATCATTTTCGAGAGGATCACGAGTCCGGGGTATGTTGAAGATACATACATGTATACATGGCCCATGACCCTTCGCCGATCACAATGGCGAAGACACGAGAACATTTTGCGGAAAGTTCTTACACAAGACAATTGCGAATGCAAGGGTGCAGACCATGTAACTGCACACACAAGAATTGTCCTTCCAGTGCCATCGACGATCGCTCCGGCAGAGACATGTTTGGATTGTGATCAAAACCACGAGGTTTCCCTATCAGTTTTTCATCGTACAAAAACCGGTTTTACTTGGAAATAATTTCACAACTAACAAAAGGTGAAAGTCTTCGTTACGAAAAATGAGACATCCACTTTTCTTATATTTTTATTATTTTTATTCCGAAACTTCTATTCGAGTGGAAAAAAATTGTGATTTATTACTTGATGTCTAGGTTCGGCTACTGATACATCGGTCAGCTCGTACAGTTTGCAGCTAGGAGAGTACGGTTCATCTATAGCATATCAGCAGGTGTGAATACTTTTTTCTAAATGACAAAATACCATATTCAAGAATTTCTTTCGTTCCTTTGATTTCTTCACGTGATATTATGTTTCAACCCTATGAATGTTTTCACAGTTCTTCTGATGCATCAGTGAACTGTTTTCCGTGTCTGCTTGAATGGTGTTGAAGCAAAAAGGTGTGGACTGCTGACGTGTTTCCAATGTAGAATGAAAATTTGAAAATTGCTTGCCTTGAATCACAACCTGTGTGTGTTTGTGCGTGTGCGCGTGCGTGCGTACGTGAGTGTAAGCTTTAGTGCAATCGTGAAGGAACAACAACAATACATTAATGAGCACCGCCATATTAGTGCTTGAATACGGACAAATTGTCAAAGCTGTGAGAAGTTTAAATGTACACGGAATTTTTACAAAAATTGACTCCGAAAAGAAAAATAAGGAAGCAAGCCATTCAACATTGATTCACCTAGAAATCAAGAATGTTTCGCGAATGCAAGAGTTTGAAAGCCGAAGGTAGGTAATGAGGTAAGAGTTCATAACTGAATTATAAGGCTGGGTTGTTAAGCGTCAAATGAGAGTCAGTGAAAATTAAAACCATGCAAAAATTTGTACATTGCCTGTTAGTAATTTGTATATTGCCTGTTGGCTAGAAAACGTCTGCGCTGCTTCATGTCTGGTTTTAAACACAGTGTTTAAGTCTGCAAAACAATGAACAAAGAAAAACCTCAACTGAGGTCTGTTTTCCGGCACCGAAGCCAAACGGACTCATATCCAAAAAGTAAATGTTAATTGATCGCCTATGGTAAACATAGCTTTCTTGCTCTGCTAGATTCAAACCGTGTTCTCCGAAAACAAAACTTTATATTTTGTATTCAACGCTTCAGACATTAACAAGACCTTGGGCATAAACGCTTTGCGAAGAGATATTGCTAATGTATTTCGAAAAACAATACTTGACGATATTCCGTTATGTTAAACTGAAAATTAATGCTACCTTCAGTAATAGTGCATGTGAAAAATTTCACTAAGTTTAATATCACTCTTATGTCAGTGCACGCAGTCTCCTCAACTATCAGAACAGCGTTAACAAGATGTTAATGAAATCCACATTTGCTACGAATATGTCAATGTTGCTTAGGACAAACCAACAAAACGTATAACTTAAGCTTTGTAAGAATAATGAATCTAAAAGTATAACATGTGAGCATTGTTAACTTCTTCGGGGCAAACATGAACAAATGCACCCTCTTTGAACAAAGAAATCTGCTTTAACATATACGTATGATATTTTCAGACCATTTCTTTCTCTCAATTCCATGATTTTCTTTGAAGGGACATGATTATTGGAATGCACTTCTAATTTTCCCGCCTGTGGCATCGTATTTTCATCTGGAAGATACATTATGTTGTACGTGGAAGATGTCGATAATATAGAGTTTAAAAAGAGTTAAAATTACTATGGTTTTGGTGAGTAGCATACTTGTGTAAAATACAGAAATGACAGTGACATGCTGTAAGTATTTTTAGATGCAAATAAATGCACATTTGCCATTTTGGTGCAGTAAGTTCATGAAAAGTTTATAGTGCAAGTTTCAACGAACACTTCATTCGTTCAGCTTAGAGTCCGCACATCCTTTGGTAAGGGCCTCGTAGGTAGCTGTCGAATTCGCGAAATATATCAGGTTTTTAAGCACCCATTACTAGTTCTCCGCCAAGCCTTCAAGAAAAAGTGCACTAAAAAAGGATTTTATTTTGAAAAAATCTAATTTTGTGCAAATTCTTTACACTGATATTAGTATCACTTCTGTTTTGTAAACAAGTATGCTACTGACAAAAAGTCGTGCATACGCTTCTTGTTGTTTTGGAATTACACACAAAACTGCAGAGATTCATTTGTAACAAACGTTCCATTGAAGCAAACATATAAAACTAAAATTTATGACCGAAAAGTATTTCAGTAGAAGTGGTACGGAGTGTTACAGAAATACTTTAAAATTGGGACTGGAAATTATTTCGGGTCAGATGCCTAATGTTTGCACGGGAAGCAAATGGTATCGTGGCTACAATTATTTTTCTATTGTTGCAAATTTGGAGAACACTGCACCGGCACGTTTAGTTCTTCGTGTTGCGCAAAATAATTTTAATGGATAAAACACCTTCTGTTTAACCAAAAACATGCTCTGAAATTTGAAAGTTGGTGCTTTTTAAGGAAAGAAGATAGGAAAACAGTGTTTGGACCCGGTTGTATTCCCATGATTTAGTCAATAACTCTGGAATGGACGTAAACTAGGATGACGAAAATCGACAATCAAGAAAAAGAAAAGTTCAAGAAGTCTTCCGGAAATAATTCTGAAAAGCAAAGGAATAGTGAACTTCCTTGAATGGTGGAAACGTCAGACCTTTTCAAGAATTGAAGTCCCAGGAACATTCACCGAAAACAAAAGTAACCATTTGCAATAAAGAAGCAGGCATTGGAAAAGAAAATCAATAATACAACATTGGAATATTCAATGCTAATACATTGTACTTCAAGATATGTATTTACCATTGAATGTAGTTTAACGTAGTTTAACTTTGTTATGAGCACAACACTACACAGCTGGTTTATTAACCTGGCTTAAAACAACCAAAAGGTCAGTGAGCAACCACGCGAAGCACTGCGGCAACCACACAAGCACCATGAAATGATTACGAAGGTGCGACCACTGAACACAAGAAACGGAATGGTAACCACAGGCACATTTCACGACAAACTTTATTTACTGTGAAGGTCAAATATCACAGTACTTAACTCATAAAGCAGTGGTAGTCCGCTGTGGTCCATGATTATGGCCAGCCCTGAGAGTTGCGGGGCTCAGTGCGGGGCCTCTCTGAGCAGTGGTGTTATGACGTCATCGGGCTCAGTCAACACGACCTTTTGATGAAGCAGTTTCTTTTATTTGAAGGGGCGCGGGCATAGCTCATGTGTCCCGTGGCTACATCCATGTTTATGACTAATAGCATGCTGCTGTCGTGGACATTAGTGGCATACCTAGGGTTTCCCGCGCCCAGGGCAAATACGGTTTGGCGCCCTCACCTAGCCTGTGGCAGGATAGATGCGAAGAGTGAGTTGGGGAGTGAAGGGGAGTCAAAAGCTGATTCGGGCCCCGAATATGTTTGTTTCTAGACCCGTATTAAAACTTCGTTAGCTGTGATGTCACAGAATTGACGTCAGGACCTGTGAATCTTGGAAATAAATAAACTATCGCAGAGTTACGAATCTAATCGTTTCGTGTGATGCTATTCACACTTAAATTTCGGTCACGATTGAACACTGAAAATGTTGCATTGCTACTTTCTAAATTGCCGTACTACATTCGAATTGTAGCAACTACAGTAGTGAAAGAAAATGCAAGAACTAGGCAAAGATTTCCCTGATCATCTGCAAAATCTGCATAAACTTTAATGACAAATTTTATGGGCCCAAAAATCTTCTGACAACACAGAATAAAATTTTGACCGAGTTGCAACTTATATCTGCTTGTTCCCCTCTCTCGTCAGGTCTGGGCGCAATCACCGCTGGTGCAAGCTACAAGGGGTTCTGGAGCATGCACTCCCAGAATTTTGACTTTGAAACGTCATAGTGGGCGGAGTCACGAATACGTAAAAGAGAAGAACAGACAGAAGAATGCATATGAAACTGAAGAAATATGATTTCATAGAAAACTACTAGATAAATATAAAATTGTAAAATCCCAAAACATTCATTTGGATATAATACCTTGAACAGTAACCTAAATAAAAGAAGTACTGCGATGCAATGACTTGTAATTATCTAACTTCATAGAAAAAGTTTTTTTTGCGTTTGCTGCTGCAAAGTTATGGATTATTTTGTCACAAAGATGATGTAATTTAGATGTGTCACATTAATTTGCCAAGGAAGTATCTTTGGTCAGTGATGCTCCGTGTGAAATTCTAGGTTAGCAATTGTGTGAACTGAATTTCGACAATCATGTCCATCCAGATGTTCAGTTTATAGGTAGAATTGATATAAACACATGAAACCTGACCAGATCCGCAGCCAGCTGATATTTTCGGGNGAAGGGGCAAAATGATTGTAACTTGTTTTTCCCAACAACTAAACATATTTTTGAATCTTTTGGGGAAGAAATTGATTGGTTTCCTCTTGGTTTCGGGCTAGTAACTAAAAGACAACACCTGAAACGTTCACAATTTCAACTAGTAAACTCGCTGTTGCCCAGTTGCAACGCTGTTGGCCATTTGCAATTAGAATCTTGCCAAACATTCAGATTTATTTGGATATTATGCCACAAACAAAAATTATCTTGACTACTTTCAGAACCACGTTCAACATAAATTTGTTAAATCGTCAAATCGCAAAAACTTTCCTAAACATCAGATCTGTTGTCCTAACATCATACTGTTACGTTTCATCGCTGCTACAAAGGCATGCGTAGCACCATACTGCATGCACCATGATCGCTGGATTCTTGTTCCATTGTAACGCAGCTGTGGATTGAGCGAGCGAAGTCTGAAAGCGTCAATAAGGTTCGTAAATGCTCGCTTTACGAACCTTGGTGATCTTGATGAAATTTCGCAAATGGGTAGCAGCTGTTGACATTTGACATTTATAAATCGTAATTATTAGCATCTGCTGACATTTGACATTTTGTAATGGTTATATAACAACCCGACCTCAATTTGGCACCGCATAATGCTGTGCCCGGGGGCAGATGCTCACTTGCCCCTTAGGTACGCCTCTGATAAGAATAGCAATTCCCCACCAGTAGAAAAGCAGCAACGAAGATTGGGCACAACTGGTAGCGATAATATTTCGGCTGATTTCGTAGACATATGCAAGCGTAATGACACTGGAAACTTTGCGGGGTGTTTTCTGCAAGAAGGTGACCGAAACATTTGTTGCCATACAGCTGGACTCATTTATATTCGTACTGTTTTCCGGTAGTACATGTATAGACTTCTCGATCGACATTTCCAAACGCTATGGCTTGAAGAGTTTAAATAGTTAGCCTAAAGCAAAATTCACGAAGACGCATTTTGCAAATGGTTGTGACATTCGTTACGCAAAGGTAAACTCAAGGAATACGAGCAAGGGAGAAAAGCATTTAGAAAGCAAAAGAACTCCAGACATAAAAACCCAACTAGCGCTGAATCTAGGGGAGCATTCCGGTGGCGGAAGTGTTCAGCGTCGGACGTTAACTGCCTTGAAAACGGTGACTTCTTCGTTCGAAGCCTTAGTCTCTCTAGGTAACGTGGATGCTACAGAAAAGGTGAAGATGCGGAGCAGGTACAAATGGCAGCGGTGGCAAGCGAAATGTCGCAGGGTAGCGTGACGTCAAAAACTCGGAAACGATAAATTCAAACTTATAATGACGTACAAGTGATCTGAAGCTCTCAGTTTTTGGATTAGTCTTTGTTCCGATCCTTTCCTAGGGTCATGCATCTTGGGTAATGACTGAAAGAATATTATCTCAATTACAAGCGGCGGAGATGGGAATTTGGCGAAGGGTTCGCGGTATGACACTTCGCGACAAAGCGCGTAGCTGTAAAGACCGCAGAGCTCTGATTTTCGATCTATTTCGCTTAAGAATCGAGAGATCCCAGCTACGCTGGTTCGGCCGTGTGTCCAGAAATACTGGCGAGGAAAATCCTGCTAGTTAAACCCAGGGGAAAGCGGCCCAGAGGTCGTCAAAGGACCAAGTGAAGTGACTACATCTCCGACCTTGCTTGGTCCCTTCTTGGTGTTGTGCCAGCAGAATTATCTGCAATTGCTGCTGACCGTGAGGTATTACGAGCCCCCTATAGGGCTGCTGCCTCCGAGACCCTCCGTATAGGAAAAGCGGGCATGGAAATTTATGAATGAGTTGAGAGAAGCTGTAACTGTCAGTTGATGCAAAGTAGAAGGCGCAACGGTACCTTGCCACAGTTCGATCCAATCCCGCAGCCCAAATAGAGTAGATGAGCAAGACAATTAATGCTCAAACTCTTCGCTTTGAAGCAGGAGTGATGTGAAGTCCGTCACATGACTGTAAAAGAGATACTCAAGGAATACGGCCAAACGAGAAAGACACCGAGAAAACACAGAACTCTAGATATAAAAAAACAACTAGCGCTGAAACTAGGGAGCATTCCTTTGGCCGAAGAAGATAGCGTGATAATTCGGACATTAACTATCTTCAAAACGGCAACTTCTCAGTGCGCAAAACCATGGGAAAACTGCAAAATTGTAATTCCCATCAAATTCCAATACCCACAACTTTGTGCAGAGAAGTTTGATGCATTTCTCAGACATTGCAAAAATTAAGGAAATGTGGACGACGGACGTGAAAAACATGCTTTCCGAAAGCAGGAAAAGTCATAGTTGAGTGAGACACGTAATCAAGGTTTTCCATTTTTGATGCTGTCAGGACCTACCTCTAGAGCAGGGGTGGGGAACCTGCGGCCCGCGTGAACGTTTGATGTGGCCCGCATCAGAATTTTCGTTACCTGAGTTAAAGTACAACATTGCGTCAAAACGAAGCTCCATGATAAGCAGGTATCTTGACAGTAAATCAAGAGAAATCACTCTTTCTCATAGTTACAGTAGATAAAGGTAGAATGTTATGATAAATTCAATTTATTTTGCGGCCCGCCAGGGACAATGCACATTTCATGCGGCCCGTGATAATAAGTAGGTTCCGCACCCCTGTTCTAGAGTATGCAGACATAGCTTTCGCGCTGATGAACCCGATCACAAAAAATATCTTAAAGANGGGNCTTTTAGAGCTGTGCTTACAGTAGGTGCTGCTGCTGAGGCGACAACTGACTAATTGAATGCTTCGCACATCAACTGGCATAGGCAAAACTAGATACTGCAAATCAGCTTGAAATTCAAAATCGAATGGTTAAAGACATGGCAAGCGTGAAGTACTTATTCTATGTTTTCAGCGGAAGAGACATCTGGCTGATAATAGCCACATTAAGCAGCTCAGCTCAGAGTTGTAAATGGGCCTCATTTTGAAGCCCGAACCGGGCCCGAGCCCGGCATTTGTTTTTGAAGCCCGATTTAGCCCGAAAGCCAAATTTACCCAGTGAGTCAAGATATGCGCAATTGCGGGGTATCAAAAAACGTAGTGTGCGGGCGTAGGCACAAACTCAGCTTGTTAGTCAGTGCTAATACTGCGGAATGTAATGTTTCTCACCATAAACAAACTATCAAGAAAATATCCACGATAGCGCTATAAGCATGAAAAGCCAGATTGTAGGCCATCGTTTCTTGAAACAAGTCAAGAATCGCGGGAGTGATTGATCTTTTCGAAGCAATGCCATCACGTGCTAATTTCCTTACCGCTGTCGCCTTCTGAAAAAGAGGATAACGCTAATCCGAGCAGAGAACGAAAGAACGCAGCTGTGTTTGCGAATATAATTAGCTGAAGAAAAATGACAATCACTTCACTCACAGAAGTCACCACAGTGAGCGGAACAAATGTACTTCAAGAAAGAAAAAAATCGTTACTTCCAATAGTATAAAAAACTTGTGTATGCAGGCTTGAAATCGGCCCAAACATTTTGACAAACTTAAGCCCGAACCCGGCCCGACCCGAAAAGCCCGGACCGGTTTACAACTCTGCTTCAGCTTATCACCCCTTTGTCAAAAACAACGAGATTCATGCAGAAATTTTGTTTCGTTCCACTTACCTTTACCACTGGGAAAGCACTATCTGATTGCATAGTAGCAAATTTGTCGCAACGTGGACTTGATGTGACTTGAAACTTTTTTTGCAACATGATCGGTGCTTCCACAGGGGTGCAGGCAAGACTGCACATGTTGCATCCCTTAGCATATATAAGCACTGCTGTATGGTGGCCCGTTTACGCCATGTGAACATTTTGTCATTTTTTAAAAAATCACTGTATATTTTTCCACAAAAGGAAAAGAATTTAAAAAAATAATTTTCCGCTAAAATGTTTTTATTTGCATTTTTTTAATTTTGTCAACTGACAATTTCTCTGAAAAACAAATTAAAAAATTGAAACATTTTTGAATGAAAACTGTTTTTATTTTTGAACAAATTTATTTCCATTGACAAACATTTTGAGACTTTAAAAATGCAAGCTTGTATGACGAATGTTTGTTTCGTTGCTGAGCCCCACTTCACCAACGAAGTGTTTCCCATGGAAGTTTGCAAGCAAATCATCGCTAAACTTGTTTCGTTTCTGGTCGGTTGCTTTGCATTTTCAATAAGAAGTATAGTGCTGATTCCTTTGTTTAAGTCGATTTTTAATAGTGCTGTTTGTATGGTAAGCGGAAATTCTAAAATGCGTTGAAAGATATCGTAAGGTGGCTTTTTATTTCCCACCTTGCAGTTATATTAGTCATTTAAGTACCGTGGATAGATGCCGTAGGTTTTACGCGGAAAACGAGATCGCAAGCATCAGGAAAGTTCGCCATGCGTGTTTGTCATAACTCTAGTAGCACATTTTGCTGTACAGTTCTGTAGGGTGCTAAATTGCATCAGAAGGATGGCTGTTCCTGGAATTGTGTAGGCTATAAATCTGTCAGATGGAGTGTCAATGTGCCTGAGTGACAGATGGATGAATAAAAGTGTCAGTAACTATGACATAATTTTAAAAAATACTTTCGATATTCTAGCACTTCATAAAAAAATTGCACTCCGTTTAGAGAGTGCGGAGGTTAGCGATAAAACTTTCCGTAAAGAACGAACGCGTAACATATGAATTTACTACATGGTGCATTCGCAAATTTAAATGGGAAAACCGTCGTAGGCGAAGTAAAGAAAAACAAAATTTGTTATGAATTTTTTATTTTCTCTTGAAAAAAAATTAAAAAGATTTTTCAGTTTTAAAGAATCTGTCTATTAAAATAAATTTTTCAAAAACAAAATTTTTTTGTGAAATACAATTTTAAAAGTTTTCTTAGTGTCCCGACTTTTTTGAAAGATAATTGTTTTATACATATAGTCAACGGGCCACCATGCCGCTACAGCCATGTGCTTTAGTTTAGTGTTCTCTGGTATGCGGCACCTAACTTCTGTCCGAAATGCAATGGGAATTGTTGCAAGCATTTGTGTTTTCATGCCGCGATCTGAGCTGCGAGCAGCTATTCTGCGAAAGATCATTCAAATGCAAGCACCGATATCTCGTCAGGAAAGGTAAACCTATGCCTATGTGCGAAACTCGCTGGGTAGAAAGACACGATTCCGCTATTACGTGTGTGTAAATGCTGCCAGCAATTTACAAAACTGTTGACGAACTTAAGATTAGTCGAAATGTCCAAGCCGAAGTGACGGTCGAAGTGTCACAGCTGATCAATTCCATTAGCAACTCATCGAACACACTTCTGTGATTTTATCGCCATTGTCGAAATTGTTACAGGAAAAATCTGGAATTTTTGAAACAAATAAACTTCTGGATGGAGTGCTTTCACTTCTGCAGAAGGATTCAGAGAATGTTTTCCATCACTTTTAACAAAATCAATCTTCGTTGAAACGAACTTGTCTTTGTTGTCACGATACTGCGACGAATGAAAGGGAAATATTACAAAAACAATTTCTCAGCTAATCATACTAAAGCGTTGTTTGGGCACTGTTGTACACAGTGGCGTACGCAGAAAATTTTCATGGGGGTGATTTTCATTCAGTGGCATATGGTGGTCATTTGTATTTGGTGTGCGCTGCTTATGACGTCACAACATGACGTCATATTCATGTTTCTCAATCCAACGTTTTGGCGAAGTTTGTTGACACAATATGCACATTCTTCCACACGCACTCTCCTTATTTTATGTGTTATATTGCACTGAATATAAACTATTAGCTCTCCAACTTAGGATATCGCAGGAAAATAAACTCAACGCTACGACACAGTTCATAACTGCAAAAATATCAAGCTGAACGTTAAAACAGAGGAGAAAAACACACTCATCACTACTTCAGAGCATTTACAACTTTTGCATAAAGTCGAAAATTAAAAAGCAAAAAGTATGCAAAAACAATATCCTTTGCGCAGGTAATAAAGTTTTTGTAACATATCAAACTAAAGTGGGGAGATTAACCCCACCCCCCCTTGAGTGCACCCTTGGTTGTACACAGCTCTTTTTATGTATCAGTTAACATTTGAATTACAGCAGAGAGCAGGTTTCAAAACCTGGAAGCAACACACACATTGCTTTGGAGCTTACTTCCAAAGTTTTGCCAGTCTGCCACCGGTGGTCAGATTAACTGTTTGCTGGCCAAATACCAAGATGATATAGACAGCGGTATTGTGGTTTCAGCAGAAATCAAAAGATGGACCATAAATGGGAAGTTGTACAAGAAGAAATTCAACCGTCAGCCGTGACTGTAGCAGTGTTGAACTCTAACCAGTAACGTTTTCCTAATATTAGGAATTTCCCTCAAATACTCGTCACAATTACTGTTATATCAGCTGCTGCTGAACGACGTTTCAGCACACCGCCGCGGTTGAAGACCTAGCTGATAACAACGATGGAACATGGCTGGTTATTGCTTGGCCCTTATGTCAGTGCATAAAAATGGACCCATCAACAAAGAGTTTGCTGCAGCTGAAACACGTCGATCGGACTCAGATGTTTTAATTGCACTTGGAGTTATGCTGCAGCGAAAGAATTTACAACCAATGGTTGCTATGTTTAAATTTTGTTTGCGGGAGCTGTACTAAAACGCTTGTAATTCTTTTAAGCGCTGTGCTTTAGGAATGTACAGTGTGTGGACATCCATACACAAATAGTTGTGTAGAGCTTTTACCAATCGCTTTTGAAAATGCTCCGATTAAAAGTGCGATTCTTTTTGTTTGCAGTGTGCCCTTCTAGAAATATGAGTTTTGTAGAGCTTTTGCTTATTGCATGACAGGTTTATCAGGTACTCAACAATGATCACGATTTTGCTCTAGCTGTTTGGTTAGTGAAGAGTCACGGCTGATTAGAGCATTTTCACAATTCTTAATTTGCGTGTATACACTTTACACGTTGCTATCAGCTTGCAAATTATCATGACCTTTCAGGAGGGCGCTGTGGAGTAGGTTTTCACTTCATTTAGACCTGCCTTAGCCTACCACTGTACTGTTAAACGATACCCAAGAAACAAGATGGCAGCTTAAAGGAATTCTCATTTGCGTGGTAAGTACATTCAATTGTTTATGCAGCAAATAAGTGCTCGTTTTGTGGGTATTCCAACAACAAGCAATTCTTTCCTTAGGCTTTTTTCTTCTATAAGATCAGCCCTCTAGAAAAATCATGGCTGGGTCAAAGATAAACATCAGCAGCCCTGGAGGTCACAGGCCACCTTATGTTTCGCAGAAGCCTCTGATGGTTATACGGTATTAGGTAACTAGATCCACACAAATGCGCGGCCAAGGCATTTGTGTGTCAGGATGGAATGTAATTCCAATTATAGTCTAACATTAGCATTCAAGTAAAACAAAGCCTTTTATTTCAAAACTTAATGAAAAGACTTTAATCCTATACAGTGGCGACTCCGGCACTCAGGCTCTTTCGAATACGATTTACATTGTAGTTTTCCAATACGATTTACACTGCAGAACGCGCAGTGGTGGTCTTAGCAATTTGGCTGCCCCTGTGCGGAAAATTTTGGGGCCCCTGTTATTTTTTCGTTTCTTTCCACCATGTTCACTCAACCGTAGTACGACTTTTTTAGTAAATAACAAAATAGAAGGCAGATTATACTTTGGTGACCATGGCCCAAATGCTCCCTGACTACATCCAATCTCCCTTGCAACATGATTGTGTGACTTTACCAGCTTACCAGCTTCACCTGAGAAACGCTCCTTTCCCCAGTGCCAATGGACCAGGTGGGACCGGATTCTGAGTGCCGGAGTCGACACCGGCAGGATTC
>JGI24022J15233_10005281_pt1 | contig 13654 bp, 7 predicted proteins | sample Ectturendosymbi2_FD_15233 | JGI IMG/M metagenome (IMG submission 15233) | reverse complement strand
GCTCCAGGTGTTCATGCGGCTCCGGGTGTTCATGCGGCTTCTGTTGATGTGAACTCCGTTTTTTTTATTTTTGGAGGTGTGGAACGTTTGTTTGAATTTTTTCTTCATCAACCCATCACTGGGAAGTTCTGACGTCAGTGACTGGTCAAGGTGTCAAGCGCATAACAGAAACTCGGTGGAGCGCTAGGGGAGAAGCTGTAAGAGTTGTAAAAAAACATTTCTGAAAAATATTAAGTGCCCTAGAAATGTTAGCTGGTGAAGACGAAAATACAGCTACTAGGCAGATGCTGGTGTTCTTCTTGTTGCGTTGCAATCATTTTCCTTTTCATGATTTCTTGGCCTGTGGCTACCCGTCCTTTTAGAAATTAACAGCACACAGACGTACCTCCAAACCAAATGATTTAGCATACAAAAATGTGATGTAAAACTCAGGGCATTTAATACATTTCTTGCTGAAAACAGAACCAAGCTAGTAAGTAATAATTGCAATGACGTGGGATAGCCATGGAGTGTCAGCATCGACCCAAAATTAAGAAACAAACGTTTGGTGAAGGATCACGAGAAGCTGAATTTGCCATACCATATCGAATTGAGGAGAGAAATGTTTTCTTCACTGGACAAAGTGATCGAAGAATTAACTTTGAGATGTCAACAGCTTCATGCACTTGCTGAGAAATATGCTTTTCTTACCCCGTTGAATCTTTTGGATGAGAAATATGTGCCAAATAGATCACGATCACGACGACTTCGATAAAGAGGAGTTCGCAATTGAGCGAAAGTCTTCAGCATCTTATTGCTGTTACTGATATTGAAGAAGGAATAAAGATGAGGAAATAAGGCCACCCTTGAACTTTTGCAGTTTATTCAAACGTATGACAATGGGAACTCTGTTCCAAATATAGTAATAATGCTGCTGATTTTCCTCACAATTGCTGGAGGAGTTTTTCGAAACTAAAACTGATCAATAATTACTTAAGATCTAGTATGAGCACCTTGTGGTTGAGAAATCTTGCCATACTCTCTATAGAGTAACAACTGACAGATGAAATACTGTAATTTTGACATTGCCGTTGAAGAATTTGCCAATGAAAAGGCAAAAAAAGCTACTGTGTAGAAAATTGTAGTTTTCATTTCAGAAATGAAGATTGTCCTAATTTTTTACACTTTTTTTACTATTTTTCCCTATGTTGCATGTCATTTTTTCTTTTTGTTTAACCATTACTTATAATGCTTGAGTTTTTTGGTGTGTATTAAAAGCAGAGATCTACTATATTTGAGCATGTGAGAGTAATATTATAATGGTGCACAAACTACTTAATATATATACACAAAGCTTTAAGAGCCAGTCACTGGGCAATAGGTATTTTTATGGGTTTCGGGGGCGCCAAATTCAAGGGCCGCCCCGGACAGTCCACACTCTAGCTACGCCACTGGTCCCTTGAATTGAAAATCGGGTCCCTAGAATCAGAGAAAATTATGTTCGGGTCCCTAGAATCAGAGAAAATCGGGTCCCTACAGGTCCATACGGGGTACCTAACATTTTCCTTAAAAAACCTGCTTTCATTTCTAAACTTTTTTCTGAATGTTGGGGAGGGGCCCCCTACGGTGGTCAGTGAGCCTCTTTCAGTTACATTTCCGACCTGGCCAAAAGCTCTAGCTATGCAAATGGTCTACAACTTATTTTTCCTGAATAATCTTTTAAGAGGCTATGCTAAAAATGCTTACAACCAACGTGGATTCAGCAAACGTTTCCTGCACAACAGCAAGCGTATCAAGGCAAATGCTGACAACGAAGCTATTCACAATCTATTTCGCAATGGTTGGCTTTAAAAACATATGGTTCGTATAAAGATAAATTTATTTGACGCATTAGATAAATATGAATATTGAAAGAAGAAACGTGCGAAATCAGTTCTTGGTTAGTTCAGTTCTGGTGTCTCTATAAGCCGTAACAAAAGTACCCGGTCAGATTCGGGGGCCCCTTTTTTGGCCGGGCCACCCCCCGGCCGGGGTGTACGGGGGGGCTTTCCTCCGGCTCTGGTCACAAGGGGCCTGCGGGCGCCTAGCTCCGCTTGCGTCAGGAGCCACGCCGCTGCTTTCGTAGTGGATGTTGCATCAATGGCAATAAGCCGCGTGAAGTTTTGCTGTGCACNTAAGCACATACGCCGAACACGCGGCTTGACAGTCTGCAAGTACCGCTGTTCACGTCTTCTGTATGACTTGACAGGGAAGGCGAGAACAGCCAGTTGACGCACAAACGATCTTTTTGNTGAAAATGACTNCACTTCTTTAAATATTCATGCTGCTGCGTGATCAGGTCAAGAACAGCAAACNAAATAAATGATATCGGCAAAAAAATTGTTTCAGAGCGAGTACTGCAAAACTTAGTAACTTCAAGGTTTTAAGCTTCACAAACTTTACATGCGACAGAATTTCGAAAATGACCGATAGAACAACCGGGACCTCCACATACGCAGGGATGTAGTGCTAACAAAGAAGGTGTGGGAACGCACACAAAAAAATAGCCACTTTGAACAGCTTCAAACTCACTTTAAAGCAAAACTTAAAAAAGGTGTGGGGGAACGCCGTTGGGGCCCCACAACACCCCTGCACACATGATGATGTTTGTTTTCATTCCTTGTTTTTCGGCAGAACAATTGCAGGCCGGATACTGTAAGCGTTGTCAGCCGATTCCAGAACAACAGAAGTCAAACCGAAAAAATATTTATTGGCGCAATATAAAAAGATTAGTATAACTGCAAGATAGATGGCAAGCAAAAGGCTGATAACATTTCACAAACAAGTGCGTGCAACTGAGGTTGGGCCACGTAGAAGTTTGAAATGTCCAAGCAGAAGGATGTTACACAAGCCTTAAAAGAACCTCTTACTTCTGAGGTTTTAAAGAGACTCGCTGTCTAGAGTTTTATAAACATGTGGTAAAACAACGTGACATGCGGCGACAGCGAGTGGGCGGGCACCCGAGCAATACGTGCATTTTCGTTTTGGGTACTTCACAGGAACAGTTTCAATAGTTCTTGTATTACATATTAAGTGGGCTGTAACGTAACCGAAACACACATTAGGCAAAGATGTTGCTGCTGTTTTTAAACCAAACACGTTTAGTTTCGCCTCAGCCGGCACAGAATACACGAGAGGGAAACGCCCGAGCGATAACACCTGAAAGACGGGAGGAAGGGCTCCATTGAAATGCTTTTAAGGAGAATGAGTGGTGGTGTAGTTCTGATCGACACCAGGTGTTTGACGTAAGGTTTTGAAAAACAATGTGGTTTTACTAAAGTTAATCAATAAAACCCAATTCTACATCAGATGCAGCACAAGATTGTCACTTTTCTGCAACGAAGAGATATCTGTAAGGCATGAGCATTGGCATCAGCTCACCACGTTGGCAGTTATTTCAGAAAACTCAAGCTGTTTTCGATCGCTTGTCACCAAATTGCCACGAAACCTATATCATCGAATTCGTGTCAAGAAATTATACATTCGAGAGGTAGAGTGCAAGCAGATCTGATTGTCATTGCGTGACGAGTTGCACTGAAATTTGAAACATCTAAACAACCGCTTACTCAACCAATTCACGATATATCAACGCCCAGTGTAGGTTTTAGGTAAATATACCAAATGAATCGTTGACATCATGCTCGTTGCTTCTCTCCTTTTGCCAACGAAAACGACTCAGTATTCACTTCTGATGCAAAAACATCAGGAATGACACAATTACGCTCTGGGAACTTGTACCAAAACTTTGCGACATAACTGTGAGTGTATAAGGATTGCGTGATACAGCCTATGTAACGAAATAAAAAGGCGGTTGTCAGTCTGCTTAAAATACAGCTGAACTACTGTGGCACTGAATAATTATGTGAGAGCAACTCAAAATCCTGATCTCAAATTAGTGCACACTTTACTTGAGTGACTGCTTTGTTTACGTTCCCTTATTCTTTTAACACTAACCCACCTTCCAGTCAAAAACAACACATAGCCACTAAATAACCCTTGAATGCGAAATTATACAGCGTATAAAATACTATTGTGTCTGGGGAACAAATTTAAACACAACATATCAAACAGTGGATATTGCAAGCATGAGGAACAAGCACTATTAACATATAACCATAACATTACCAAGTGCTTCTAACAAGGATATGGACATCAAAATTGAGTTGCAAAACCGACTTGGTCAACAATCCAAAGCTAGTAAGATGCCACCCGTGTGGCAGATCAACTATTTGGAAAAGTCAATTGAAATTTTAGGGCAATCTAACAGATTACTAACATGAAATAGTATCTTTGGCTGGACATGCATTTCAGTATTGAACTCACTAACACACTCAGCCACTGCACAGACAACACTTGCCATCCAAGGCTGGATTTTTAAGCCCACAGATGCACACCAGCATTTTTCTGAAAACTGATCCACAAATGATTTAATACATTTATCTGTCAAATATATTCTTTGTTGAAACCATCCTGAATAAGTATATCTCAAATAGTTTTAAAGTTAAATTGTCCATCCTCTATGCACACGTACAACAAAATAATAAGCTGTTTTGTGAACGTCACAATATATGCTTTTACTAAAGGTCACACACATCAGTGTGAGGGCCAGAATAACAAACTGTGAGCGAATATCATATAAACTGGCATGAGTTCATTAATCTGTGCTGGGAAATGAACAGCCAGTATACCATACTACTGGCACTAGACTATGCACTGTGTGTACGTGATCCACACAAGGATATTGTCCTTTACCATTCTAGTAGAGCAAATTTAGATTGCCCATAAAAATAAAACATTGCTAATTTATAGCTTATTTAACAAATACAAAGATATATGTGACAATATGGAACATAATTAAATATTTGTTGGCAAAAGGTTTGTTTACGAAGATAGTATATGAATCCAATCAAACAAACTTACCAGCTCCGTTTTTGCTTTATCCAACCTTTTTCTACTCATTAGTTCTGCCTTCCAGGGAGGTATTGTCAACATGATGGAGATAATTTTCTGCAAGAGGTATATAATCAGCAGTGGCATAGAGCAAATCACTGCATGTCTAGAATTAGCATTTTAACCTATATCCTGAAAGCTTCCATGCCTAAAATTATATTGTTTTGAACACCAACCTTTTTGAAAGTGAGAGCTACCTGGATACTAAATAATGCTAAGGGCTACCACATTGATACACATTTCTGAAATAAAAAATTGCTCAATTTATCTTCAATTATGTTATCATTAACCAAATTAATGATATTCATCTATGCTAAGGGCGCACAGCGTTTTCACTATTTCTGGCTGCATAATGTTTTTTTTTATGAAATACGGCCGCCAGTGAATTCAAGATATTCTTATTTTTTGCAATGTTTTTGTTCTGCTTCCATGCACACAGCAAGCCTAGCTTGCTTTCACATGTCTGTGTGACTGTCTATCTACTAAGAATACTCATACAATAGACAAGTTTCTATTAATGCACGTAACTTATATTTTGAATTACATGTTCAGGGTTGCATACATGTTTATGGAAGGCTATGACCACAGGTTGTGTGCTGCTGATCTATGTGAAGGTACTGATCATGTCCAAAACAGGCCAGCAGGCAACCCACACGCTTCACAGGCAATCTGATGCTTGCAGGCACCACATTGGTAACCCTGATTTTTGGTGTCACAGAGAGAAATCAACACTAACTAAAAAACCTAAAACCTTGCAGTTTGCAATTAGTATTCATTGTAACATAAATACCCCATTACTATCATTACTATATGCAATATTACTACTGCTTTCAAATAACTTGTGTATGCCAAAAAAGAATGGATCCATTTGAATAAGAGCTGTGATACCTACATAGAAGGCGAAATACATACTCCTTAAGATCTTATTGTCTGATTCTTAGCTGTGAAAGGATTCCTTTCAATAGAGAGTGAAAAAAGAATGCAATACAAAATATCAGTAGGACTCGGGATAAGAGGGAAGCAACTATTAATTAGAATGCAACAGAATCATCATCAGAAGCAAGGTGAAACACCAAGCATTTAACTTTATCAGTGACCAGTTATTTAAGCACTGGCATCTGTGAACCTGGTACTTGAATGTACTAAGAAGAAGTCTGCTATGGCTAGATTGTGATAACTAAGGAGGTATACACTAGAAACAAATTTTGCATTTTTGTCCAGAAATGGAATCATTTCAACACATTGCTTTATAGCTGCATTTTTATTTTACATACTGTAAAACACACATAACTTCAGTAAAAGATGTTAGCAAATGAAATTCTGGCTTTCAAATACATTAGTTTGAGTGCAAAGGATTTGTCCAAGTTATTTTCATTTCTGTGCATAACTCTTTTCTATATCATGAAAATTCACCAGTTGAGTAAATTATTCTAGCTGCATTACAAAAAAGTATCCAATAAACCCTTTTGTTACACACTAAAAGTAATATGACAACAAAAATGACTCAATAATAATAAAGCAGGGAACAATTTTAGAGTTTGCTCAAATTGACTTATTTCTGGTAAGCATCAGAAACAAAATTGATTTCAAGCTAAAATAAATTCTATGGTACATTATTGGTAAAAGCCTTCAGTTTTCCATATGACATGTATTTCTAATAAACATCATGAATACACGTAAGTAATGAAGAAAAATGAGTATCAAGCAAAACTATAAGACAATTATATTCTGTCTGTGTCAGCAATTGCAAAAAGGTTTAAATTTAAGTTGATGTGAATAAGAAAACATTAAATTGAAGATAGCTACACATGTGAAACGGTGAATCCAACCATCCATTTAATGTTTTTATGTAAAGCATACTCACCTGTTATTCACAACCAGCTTTGAACACTGACTTTAAAGTGAAAAAAATATTCGTCTCCAAAATGAAAAAGACTTTCAAAAATGTAAAGGGCATTAAGTTACTCCAACTATTCACCAACAACCTTCATGTCTAAACTGAGAGAAGGGAAAGTTAATAAGGATGTCCACAATTTTTACAATATTTTTTGATAAATTGTATACACTAAACAAACAACAGACATAAAAACAGAAGTTGTGTAGGATATGTCTTCTACATGTACATAAGATTAACCCAGCATAAAGCAGAACAACGCAAACATTTTTTCACATTAAAAGTCCAGTACAAAAACTAGATTTGTTGCAAGGTTTTTAATTGAAAACACAAAGCATATTAAAACATTTTAATGGTCAAAACAGATAATTGGTCACACAATACTGTATTTTTTTGACCATAAGGTGCACTTAAAATCCTTTAATTTTTTCAAAAATAGAAAGTGCGCCTTATAATGCGGTGTGCCTAATGTATGAATCTGGTTGTGCTTTCTCACTTAGAACCAATTTTATGTGGTAAATGATGCTTTTTATTTAATTGCTAGTTACAGCTTAACTATGAGTGCTGCACATGTTTAATTTCGAAGACTGCCATTAGCCACGTGAAAATTTTGTTTGCTGTCTGTCTTAGCAGAGGCTTTCACGTGCGTTTAAAATCATAACAATTTTCTTGTAAACAGACCATTGTGTTATCTAATAAACGAACAACAATTGCAATGAGCAGCGCAAGTAATTCCATGAGTTGCTAGCACTTTTCTTAATGAAGCACAGATCGTATTACTCCGCAAGAATCCTGTGCACAGAGCTATACTCTGCAAAGTTCCTGACTACATTGGCTCACAACGAATCAAAAACGTGAACTGCTTTTGGTTTATTCTATTGGTGTCTAGCGGATTAGGCATGCGTGACAGATTAAACTCCCTCATATGTAATTTTCCAGACTATATTGTTTTTTATTGTATGTGCTGCAACTCAAAAATGCTGAAAGTTATTGTGAAAAAGTTGAATACAGTTTGATTTATCTGAGTTTTGCTTCATTTAACACACCTTATAATCCAGTGCGCCTTGTGTATGAAAATAGAACAGCTAGCATTAAAATCATTGATACTGCGCTTAATAATCCAGTGTGCCTTATGGCCCAGTTATCTTGCATAAATAATATGAATACTGGCAATTTTTCCCTTTAAGTGATTGAACTCACTTTTTAATATGGTTGTTTGCCAATAACTTCGGTTTTTGAGCTGGTTTAATATAGGAACAGAGTTTCCATGTAGACATAGGAATTTTGAACAGTAAGATTAGTCAGTCAATCTTCAAGTGAAGTTCTAAGTGATGATCAGTAATAATCAATTTTCAAAAAAATTTTTAAGCAACAACCCAATAATTTCTCAAAGTTTACTTTTAGCACATATAGCTTGTGATCATTATGTATTCTGAAGCTAGTTCCTGTACCCAACTCAAAATCCGAAAAATATTTTCACCATGTATTCCCAATTTGCTAAACATGAATATGTCAGATGAGTATGCTAAGTTTATCAAGTGAGTTCAAATCAACAATCTTTGCTATGTGAAAATTACTTGTGATGTAAACACTAGCTTCCTGATATATATATATATATTTCGCAAATTACGGCCTGAAACAACAAAACTAAATAATTAATCCTCAAGGAATTATTATCTATTTTTTGGCCATAACTTGCTAACCACAAACACTAGAAGGCCCATCAAAGGCTCTAAAGACACGAATTTTTACCTAGTTGTTTGAAGAAACAAAAAAGTGGCCCTTGTGGTTGCAGCCTACAGCCTGATGACCCCATCTAAAAACCCTAAACCTGCCCTAATCATGACATCACCCACAGTAAAGTTTACATCCAAACCTTCCCATTTTTTAAAAATTGAAACTACAAGACTTTCCATATCTTTAGAGGGTTTGAACAGCTCTCTAGCTCGAATGCCTGGCGAGTTATGGTGGAACAAAGACTTGCCCAAATCCACGGACCTCAAGGGTTATAGTCAGTGACTCATGAAAATCAAGACTAAATTTTCTCACAAGGTGGGATGTTTTCCCCATTAGACAGAGATACTTTTGTGAGTTTTAGAAAAGCAAATGGCACACACTTATGACCAAGCCTGCAACAGCAAAGCATGCTTTACAACTACAACTTGGAAGTTAAATTCTTTCTAACTTGTCAAGTATCTTAATCAAAATACTTCTTGAATAGAACATATAAGAATTTATAACTTTTTCATCTGAAGTTCATCACAAGCAGATGGTTTCGCCAGTAACAAACAGTTTTTGCTTGCTTGTCAGCATATTGGTGCTTGCTCTAGCATTACACAGCACAAAAATGGGGAAAGGAGTATATGTTTCTTGGTAACTCAGATAAAAAATTGTTTAGAGGACAATTGTAAAGTCTGCACAACCTTTAGGTTGATGTAGTCACTGTAATTGATTGCAGCAAACCTCACATATCACAAAAACATGTTGAGTAATGATAGCACATATTAAAACCTAATGCTTCATAAATGTTAACCTCTGGCAAGCCACTTTGGACTGCTCGAAGTAAAACAATTATGCATTGAAATGCTTGCTTTTTCATGCCCACACCAAAACCCGATTCAATCTATATTGAACCTTTGAAACATTTCTAAAAAACTGATGTAGTTTGTTCATTAATAAACTGTTCCTGGAAGTGATTTAACAACCTGGAAGGGATTTTGTAAAAAATATAAATACTGATCTTGTTGTAAGACTGTTTCTGGACTCTTCTGTGGTTGTTGAATTCTGGACTCTTCTGTGGTTGTCAAACAAGATTCTGCTTTGATTATTAAGCTTTTCTCCATTACTAGCTCCTATTTGTTATGACTTTGATGCAACTGACTTTTCAGAGCTTTAGGGTTTGCAAATGTTGAAGTGTGTATAATTTCTATTATAATCAACATAATGTAAACCAGTGGTTCTTGACCCTTTTTGTAAACCACTGGTTCTTAACCTTTTTTCTACCAATCCTCCCTTAAGTAATTGTCTTTTGTTTAAAGCTCCCCTGACTTTGTTTCAAGCCCCTATGATTTCCTGTTCAAAATCTTTCCATGTTGTAGTAGAGATCATAAGGGATCACTCCCCCCTAAAAGTATGTTGATGCCCTCCCCCAACATTAAGAATCACTGCTGTAAACATTAACCAAAATTCTCATTGCTCCAATGTGGCCATGCATTGTCAATGGCAAGTCAAATAAGTTTCTTTAAAGCAAAAAATTCTTAAACAAAGTTGACACCACTGCAATTGAAACCAGCAAACTCACAAATTTTCAATTTTATACTAGAGTGGTGTAACCACCTGGATGGAAAGAAAGCAAAAAATCGTGCATATGTACATTGCACCATTTGGTGCACACAAGTACTAGTAGCTTTTGGTGAAATGCAATGAATGAAATAGTTAGTGTGAAAACACTGTTGTAGATTGTTCATCTGAAAATTTAAAGACAAGATAACTCTTGCACAGGGGTTCCCAACTTTTCTCTGACCATGACTTCTTTAACAACATTTTGACACATGAGCATGTACCCCGTAAAGTTCTTATGCAAAAAGCCTGACTAAAAAAATAAAAAATCCACTGACTTTTATGTTTAATACTCATTTTATCAATGAACTTGTTAACTTTGCAACCATGCTTGTTTTAAATTTATTGGCTGTGGATTTCACATTTATTCTTGCTTTTTGCCTTGTGCTTTTGTTTGTTTCTCATGTTCGGTACTTTTTTATCTTCACCCTCATCATGGTTGTTTGCAGTCGAGATGTTGTTGGTATGTTTTACCTTTTTTCAGAATTTTTTCCCAGATAGTTTATCGTGACTAAAAGATATATTTAGCAATAACCATATAATGCTTTTTTAAAGTAATATTTAATGATATTGGTATAAATCAGTGTTTCCTAAACTGCGTTCCGCCTGGTGTGCTGCTGAAGAAGCTGAAGTGTGCCGTGAAAGTTTTATGTTTTGACAAAACCTTATAATAAGTAGCTTTTGTTGCAAGGTTTGTGAAAAGTACTAAGTAGGTTTTTGATTTTATAAAGTATGTGTGCCACAGCCAAATTCAAAATGTATTAGTGTGCCATAACATAAAAAAGTTTGAAAAACGCTGGTATAAATATATGAAAATAAATAATATATAAATACATTTTTCTCTTCTATTATTAATATTGGCTTAAATCATACCCATTTCAAATAGGCAAATGTACTCCTCGGAGTACATGTACCCCAAGTTGGGTATCCCTGTCTGTGCTAGCACAATGGAAATAGTTAGTTTAGAATATGAACAAGCTATAACTGTAACTCTTGGAAAAACAGATTTAAATTCATTGACTGTTATGATAAAAACTAACTAAAACTTTACCAATAGATTGATTTTCACATGCTCAGAGCCACACACAAAAGCCACAAGATTTTCATTTAGGTTGCAAGCCACAGTTTGGCTATAATTATCACATAACATCATTCATATTCAATTATAATATGCTACAGTAGGTCTATCTATGTCACTTTCCGTTATAAAAAGCCTGAACTCTTAGTTAGTATAAACCACTGCGATGTTCAGAAATTTGTCAGCATGGCATGACATCATAATCTTTTATTTTGTTGTACATTTGACTTGGTATACTAACAACAGTGGTCAGTAATTAAATTTTAACTAATTTCTCATGAGATACATTATACAATTTTACGTTTATAACAGTAAGTTTTATAAATAGCCTAGAACTACCACATCTTATTTCACTCTTTAGACTTGAGTCATTCATTCATGGTTGTCATTGATAACCTCAAACCTGATTAGCAATGTGATGTCAACTCATAGGCTTAAACCAGCAATGCTACTGCAGTGCATAGGCCAAGAATTAAAAATTCAGAGCTAAGTGCAAGCCTGGAATGGATGTACAGTAGTGCAAGTCCATCTCCAGATTGGTGATGCAAAATAACTTATAAGTTAACGTTTACCTTGCAACAATCTCTTGTTGTGTAGGTAATGCTAAACAGAAGCTTGCAACAGATATTTGAAACTGAAAAGCTACACTCAAACACTGGCATTGTCTTAAAACTTCCTAGTAAAGTACTGATTTGTAGTTTGTCACAAGTTTAGTTAGATATTGACCTTTGATGGGCCTAGGCTAATCCTATAATAATAATTAGGCCTACACATACACGTGATTTTATGTAAATTTAACCCAACCTAGATCTGTGTCCACTTTGCTTTGCAATCTCCCCCTCACAAAAAAAATAACGTGAAGCTTAGCTCGTAGGGTATCATTAGCCTAAATTGCATAATGATAATAGGCCTAGTACAAATTTATAACATTTGGTATTGAGGTGGAGAAACTGGCCACACGCAACACTAACCAATCATGAAGTACAGTGATTGGGCCTTGGAGGAAGCAATAATGGGCCACCGGAAACGAACAAACGCACTACACGACAGGCGCGAGTCAAAAAGACTCAACGCGTTGACCGGATTGAGCTCCAAACGCGAGTGTATCGAACAACTTAGTTAATTTACTCGAATGAAACGTACACAAGATCTTGCAGACTACAGTGATAGCCTAAAGCAGAAAGTTTATGGCAATATGGAGATGTAATCCACATCAACTGCACTGAAGATGTCAGAAACGGCACTTAACTATCTACACAAAGAGGAAAAAGCGTCCGCAACAAGAGAAACAACGTAAATCCCTTCTACTTCAGTACTTGCCGCTCGGTGCTCGCAGCTGAGTTCAGGTTACATTTGTTGACACTGATGAGTGATGACGCGTAGCGTTTTCAAAGAAAGTGTCATGCTACAGTATGTCGTGTGCACTCATGCACTGTACTGCAATGCAGCGTGCAGACTAGGATGAATTGTTATCCCGTGTCAAGCGAAATTTCTGACCAGTTACTGTTTGTCCATGGTCTCTACATAATACATAGCGACTATGGTTTGTCATTTATTTTGCTTCTCAGTATAAGAAAATAAAGTTTGGAAATTACATTTTTGATGTGTGTTTTGTAAATTCAAACATTTTGGTTAAATGTCAGGTACAGGAGCGGATCCAAGGGGGACGATTGGGGCGATCGCCCCCTAAAACCAACGAAAGTAACTGTTTTCACCATGATTTTGTACAATTTGGAAATGGGCATTTGCAATATGAGGCTATTTTGCCGTCAATGGTTTTGTCACAGCAGTGTTGTTAAATATACTTCATATACTTCATCTCTCTTACAGCAGTGAACCCGTAATGAGTCTTGACTGGCAAATATTGCTAAAATCGCCCCCCCAAGCTTACTGGTTAAATCCATCTCTGTCAGGTACCCATAACAACCTATAGTAGCCTACGGGAATAACTTCAACCACTGAAAAATTTTGGACTCAGTCTTAGACCTCAATTATTTTTCTTTTTCTCACCCAAACCCCCAAATCGACACACTTATCCAAATACGAATCCCTAAGCTTTAGTCATCAGTTTTCTCAGCGTATTTGATACGTTGAATATTATTCTGTGCATGAGTACATGGCATGAAGTCAGAAATTTCGCTTGCCATGGGATAACCGTTAACCAGTTGTTTGCATCACCTTGAACTACTGAGGCAAGCACAATAGAAAGATGGCAATTCGGGGCATTAACTAACAGGAAAGCAACCAGCAACAATAGAGATCCATCGCTGACTTCACTCTGGTACTACTAGGTTGCACTATTATTATATAGGGATAAGTGAACTACGATAATTCGCTTGTGGTGACTATCACAGTGACTTGATACTCATGGGCAC
>JGI24022J15233_10005279_pt1 | contig 13654 bp, 5 predicted proteins | sample Ectturendosymbi2_FD_15233 | JGI IMG/M metagenome (IMG submission 15233) | reverse complement strand
GCACCCTACAGAAAAGAATAATAATTTACGGCACCCATAGCAATTTGCTTTGAGGTTTGATGACAGTTTGAAAATGTATTTTTAATGATATGGTAAAAAAATGTGTTAGCCCGCGGCACCCCTGGGCACTGTAAATGGCATCCCAGGGTGCCGCAGCACCCTTGTTGGGAACCACTGACTTAGACGAAAACGAAATGACGAATTAAACAATGACAAGTTAGACACGTTCTACTGTATTTGAACACATATTCAGCCCTGCGAAGCCAGTATAAAAACTTACAAGTGAATGGTGACATTGAAAAACTTGATTAAAAAAGGCACAAACTGTTGCTTTTCAAACACTTTTGAATGTGAGGAATTCACTGTGGTGAAACAGTGCCTTGTGTAAAGCGATGTGGCGATTAACAGAAGACAACAGCTGGTGAAATATCCAGAAAAAGAATGAAAAAAAATCCTCTAATCAATTAACACATTGGCTGCCGGTTTACAAATATATTGTACAGTAGAATTTGCCTAATTCGTCACCTCAAGGGGATTAGAAAAAAGTGACGAATTAGGCAAACTGACGAATTATGCAAACAGGTGAAAACTCCATCATAGAAGCTCGTATACCTTATCATAGTAACTCGTATACATAGTGCTCTTATTTGCAGTAAAATACAAGTTTATGACGTTATGGTTGAATACAACAATTAATTCCTCTGCTCTATATGGACTCCTCCATGTAATCAAGTACTTTTTAAGTCTTTAATAAACTTTTCCGCATTCTCATAATGGGGAGTCGGGTCGCGCTTCGCACCACGTGTATAAATTTGATAAACAAATTGCGAGGTGCAACAATTCTCAGATAAAGATCCTTAATTTGTTTTAATTCCCATATGTACTAGCTGCTTAGACATCAAAAACGAAACTGCAAATGACAAATTAGACGAGCAAAACGCTTCTCAGGGATAGAAAGAGGTGACGAATTAAACAAATTGACGAATTAGACGAACAGAAATGTACACAAAACATAGGGATTATGATGGGACTGACGAAAAAGTGACGAATTAAGCGAATTGACGAATTAGACGAGTTCTGCTGTACTTGGAAATTGGGGAAAAGCGGGATATTTCAGTTGACTTACCAACCGCGTAGCTCCTTAGCCGATTGCACTAGAGAGCTGTTCAAACCGTCAAAAGACTGGGCAAGTCTTGGACTATGCTTTGTTATGACGTTGCTTTGCTCTATTATAAGAACAAAACTTTGAATTACAGTTGCGTTCATGGAAAGGATTATTCAGAACTTCAAGAATATATTGATCAGGGTTCTGACACAGTATTAAAAGCGCTGAATTGTGAAATCAGTTTTCAGGACCTTGAAAAAGTATTGAATTTAGCCAAAATGCATATACAGTATTGAAAAAGTATGAAAATTCTAATAGGAAAAAATCATGAAGTTTCTAAGCAGAATTGTCTTTTATTCCACTGATTAGTTTAAATCTGGAAGCAGTAAAATTGTTATTGATTCAATTGACATGCCAGAGAAGTGACATGTATGCTTGTGTTCATGAAAGTACAGAAGGCATATCAGGATGCATAATCATTGTGCAACTGTTAAATAGATGGCCCACAATGTGTAAAATAAGCTGCAGGTCAATTGACGTTTTCACCGGTGAAGACCCTGTTCAACGGCTCAAACGGATCGGCCAGTCTAGTAGATTGCAACCAGAAACGCTAGAAAGTCGATCAAAGTCTCAAAAGACTCAGACTTGAGCCTAGTTTCTAATGAAAACTTCAGCGAAATACTTTGGCCTAGCAGTTGGGCCCTACGCCAGGTAACACGAGCCAAAATGACCCCAAAACTACTTCACTTATGACGTCACTCACAAAAAATCCTCACCCCCCAGCCAAAAAAATTTTTTTTAGTGCAATGTAGAAGACTGGCCAATCCGTTTGAGCCATTGAACAGCTCTCTAGCGCAAAGGGCAGAGGAGCTATGGCGTTGGTATGGCAACTAAAAACTGCTGTTTTTACGCTGAAATCTAGGTACAAATATATCGTACGCCGGCTCTCAAAGTGTCAACACCTAGGCTGCCAATGTACGAATATATTGTACTGGAAATCAGGGAAAAAACGAGGATATTTTGGTTGTCTTACTAACTGCATAGCTCAGCGGATTGCACTACAGAGCTGTTCAAACCCTCAAAAGACCTGGCAAGTCTTACAGTCTGCAATGAAAAAAAATTTTTGTTTTTGGGTTTTGTTTTTTTGTGAGTGACATCACAAGTAAGTTAGGTTTTTGGCCATTTATGGTTGCTAATACCTGACCTGGGACCAACTGCTAGATGGAAGTATTTCACTGAAGTTTTTATTGGCAATTAGCCTATATCCTGCATCTTTTGAGACCTTTATCGACTCTCTAGCATTTTTGGTTAGAAATTATGGCCTATAATAAACAAAATAATTATCAAAACGTTTGAACCAGAAACCTCAGCAAGTCAATCAAAGTATGAAAAGACTCGGATTTTAGCATGGTTTCTAATAAAAACTTGAGCAAATTACTACCATCTAGTAGTTTGGGCCTAGGACCAGATGAAGTGGGCCAAAAAGGCCTAAAATAACTCTACTTGTGATGTTACTCACAAGAAACCTGAAACACAAATCCAAAACATTTTTTTTCGTTGCAGATATAAAGACTAGCAGAGTCTTTTGAGGGTTTAAACAACTCTCTAGCGCAATCGTCGGCGGAGATATTCCTGTGCAAAAACATGTGGAAACTGCTGGATTTAGCCTTAGACCCCTAGAAACCAAGGTGTTAAACTTTGCTTGTGCGGTTCTTCTAATCAAATATGTATTTTTTGTGATTGATTATTGCATCACATCTAACTGCAAAACAAAAGCGTACTGAAACGAGCAAGTAGATATGTGTGACACCTTACATTTCTGAATGACCGTATTTGATTCCTACACTGCACCAACTTCACCCCACTGATTAAGTTTCTTCAAAAACATTGACTTCTATACATGAGCTAAATGGCAAGGTGATGTCCATGGATTGTATCTGCTACAGTACGTCTAAAGAAGTTGTGTTAGGTTCTTTGTCCATACATGGTTGTTTCATGTGCATCACTTGCAACATGGTTTCACTGTGCTGACTGCAAATGAGTGCAATATTTCATTTAACATCAATTCAATAAAAATTACCGTAGTCTAATTTTATATTCAACTGATTGTTTGCAGTTTGATTTAATATCAAAATAACAAGTTTTTATTAAATAGTGATGGCATCTGAAAGGTACCAGTGCAGGCTAAGTCCTGATCTTTTGGAGAAGGCTGTAACAGAACTGAATGAACCTCGCAACAATGAAGAGCGACTTAAGGCAATTGATGACTTACGGGAGAGTTTTGATTCAGAAACGTATGGTTCTCTTGCTAGAACAGATGATGCATTTATTCTGAGGTTTTTGCGAGCAAAAAAGTTTAACCAGAAAAAGGCTCTCCTTGCCCTACACAACTATCATAAAGTAAGAAAAGAAAACAAAGAGATTTTTGACAAAGTTACAAACCCTGCTTTACTGAAGCCTGTATTTGAGGCTGGTGTGATTATAGCTATTGATGGTGCTGGAAAAGATGGATCATGTGTTATAATGGATCGTCTTGGAAAAATTGTCAAAGGCATGGATATATACGACCTTACTGCATATGGTGTCTTGACCACAGAGAAGCTGTTGGAAAATGAGAGAAACCAGATATTAGGCATGCAAACAGTAGAAGATATGGGAAACTTTAACATCAGTATTATCACAAAAGTTTCTCCAGTTGCTTTATCAAAAATGAACTCAATTTGGCAAGATGCAATGCCTATTCGAATTAAGAACATGCATGTCCTTAATGAGGGCAAAATGATGGACATCATTATGGCCATAGTCAAACTTTTCATGAAACAAAAACTAATTGATCGAATTAAATGTCATGGTCAGAATTATGTTGGAGTGCATGAATATGTTAACCCAACAATGATTCCTCCATGTTTTGGTGGTACCGGTCCCTCATTTGATGATCTTGTGAAGACTTGGAATGAACAGTTGGAGGAAGATCTGCCTCAGGACACAAAACTGTAGTGTGCTAATATCATGCATGTATGATCTTAAAAGATTAAAAAGATACATGGATCACTCAGATAATTTGCACCTCAGGTGATGCTGTAAAGGATAATTCAATGTGTGTCACTACTGAATGCATTTAACTGCAACAAGAATGGCATGGAAAAACACGATGATGCTTCAAGCAGTTTGCAAATTATTTGTTGCGTTTGGTTCTGCCATTCCGGTTGAACATAGATTAAGTACTTATATTACTTTTAAAGAGAACCAGCAATTTTTACCAAGTTACTGAAAATGGTTTTGTGCACTTTTTTTGAGATATCAACTTTTAATAACAGCAATACTGTAATTGACACTGTTTATTGAAGTTGCTTGTGCCTGTTTTAATGTTTGTATTAATGTTTATTTGTTTTTTTGATAATATATTTCAATGGCATTTGTGTGTTTACGTGTGTATCTATGAATTCAAAAGTAAAGATTGATTCTGTATGTGAAAATTGTAGGTTTATTGGATTACTTGTACGGATGTAATGTGAAAGTGATGATGATTTTTATAATAAAAACATCTCATATGCTGTTAGCACTTTGAGAGCCAGCGTACGATATATTCGTACCTAGATTTCAGCCTAAAATCAGCGGTTTTTGGTTGCCTTACAAACGCCATAGCTTCTTCGCCGATTGCGCTACAGAGCTGTGCAAGGGCTCAAATGAATCAGCCAGTCTTCCAGACTGCACTCAAAATAAAAATTTTTTTGGTTGGGGGTTGCAGATTTTTAGTGAGTGACATCATAAGTGAAGTAGTTTTTGGGTCATTTTGATTCATGTTACCTAGTGTAGGGCCTAACCGCTAGGCCAAAGTGTTTTGCTGAAGTTTTCATTAGAAACTGGGCTTAAGTCCGAGTCTTTTGAGCCTTTGATCGACTTTCTAGCGTTTCTGGTTCAAGAGTTATGATCTAAAATAAACAAATTAATTAGCTAATTAGTCAAATATTTTTATTGGTTTGGATCATAACTTTTGAACCTGAAACCCCAGCAAGTCATCCAAAGTATCAAAAGACTCTGATTGTAGCCTAGTTTCCAATAAAAACTTCAGCGAAATACTACCATCTAACGGTTGGCGAAATACTATCATCTAATTTTTAAGATTTGCCCTTATTTTGCACTACAACGTCATGGAAAATATTAATGTCCTTATTTGTGACTTGCGTCCTTATTTTTTCTTATTTTCTGTAGCAGCGTAGCAATTTTCAAATAAGCAACAACCTATAAACATACAGACGATTACTATCTCATAAGCATTTTGTAATCAAGATTTTGTGACGGTATAAAAGTAGTAAAATCTTCTTGCACCACAGAGACGTAATGCACTATAATGCATTGTTAGCGCTGTAAGCTGTCTACTTCGGTTAGGATTCTTAGGAAACTGGTTTTGTAACGAAGGTTTAGCACAGTGCTACTCAATTATTTTAAGAAAGGGTCCAGTTACAAATGTCAAAATTTTTCGAGGTCCGGTCACTCCCATAAAATCATGCAAATGTGACATGTCGTCGATTTTTCTAACAAAAAACATAATGTGAGGATTTAATGCGATTATATGTAGAAGTACAAAACCCGGTAAATGGATGCAGATATTAACGAAAGTTGTCAGCGTTATTTATTGTTCTGCTCGTTGGAGTAATGGCATTTTGTGCTTCTTGGCGATTACCTAAATTTTTGTTCCAAGTGTAGTGACAGCGAGAAGCAAGAAGAAGGTAATGCTAAAGGTTTTATTCGTCATGAAGATGCAAAACTTGTTCTTCATGAACTTCTTTTTCGAAAGCGTGGACTGTCAGCAGTCAATGGCACTACTAGAACTTTGAGCCAGGAGGGAAAACGTAGCTGAAAGAGGTCCACTGGCCATTGTAGGGGAGCCACTAGCAATACTCAGAAAAAAGTGAGAAATGATGGTGAATCCGGATGTGGATGGCTGTACTACTAAAACCCTAAATCACCGAAAAATTCTTCGAAAAACGCAAAAAAAACTACTGAAAACCTAAAGAATACTAAAACCGAAGAATAAGCTAAGTGGGGGCCCGAGTTTTGCCTTTACTGTAGATTGCAGGCAGGGACAATTCACCTTTCTGTCTCTGGCAACAGCAAGTAGACCCAAACACAGTAAGAATTTGCACTGACAAACCATGAGGGGTGGAAAAAAATTTGGAGATACCTTCCTTTGACAAGATGTTTTCAGGTGTGCCATCAAAAACATTTCTTTCGCTGCTACATTCTATTGGAATTAAATTAATTTAAGTATAATTTTGGCTGCGTCCGCACCAGTGGTGTCAAGGTGCCGGGGCTCCGCCACTTTCATTCGTGAATGCAATGAATGATAGGTCGTTGCCTACAAATATAAGCAAACATGCCCAGCAGAGCTCAGGCACCTATAAAATTTCCACTACATCTTTGGTCCACACTTGTGTATTCTTCTTTTGCTTCAGTCAAAATTTGGTAATACCTGTCACTGAAAAGGGATTTGAGGAAAGAACAGCAACTATTTTTTAAAGGAAAAAATGCCAAACTGCGGCATTGTTGATAATCAACTTTTTAATAAATTGAACATATCTGGAAACTTCTTGCTTTTATTTTCCCAAATGCCTTGGAAAATGACTAAGTTCGTTTTGAATGACATGTTTGAAAATCTGAAACTTTTTCTGAAAAGGGCGAGTGGTAGTGATCAAATCAAGAGTAGTATGTTTTTCTCCTTGCAGGTTTACATTGAATTCGTTGAGGTGTTATACTGTGTCGCCAAACATCCACCAGTTCCCCTTTATCATTCCCGAGAAAAGCTGAAAATGCCATAGCTTTTCTTCACATTTTGTTGACTTCCCATAAAAAAACAAAAGGACAAAAATCTCTGCAGAACTCTTTCCTTACTCCAGCATCTTGCACAATTGTGCACAAGGAAATTGGTATAATTGCATTGTTTTTGGAAAGAAAAGGTTTCATTGCTATTTTCTAGCCTTGAATCCACTATTTGCGCCAGGATAGACATTGTAGCGACAAGCTATTGTTGAACAATTATGGTGAAACAATTACTTTAAACCAGATGAACATAACAAGCCCAACTCAGGTGTGCGCTGCAATGTAGCTGATCAACAGCTTGATTGACGATCGCTTGATACAGTTAGCGAGGAGTTATGCTTTAGACGCACTGCCAAAAGCGCAACATTTTGGGATAAAAATTTCTGGATATAGAGTACACCTTTCAGAGGCTGACTATCTAAAGGTCCGGCCATCACCATCTAAAGGTCCAGATTCGGACCGCAGTCTGCCATTTGAGTAACCTGGGTCTAGCATTTACTTGATTCAAGAAATAAGCAAGCGAGAAAAACGTTTTCAGTGACGATTGCAAGGAGAAATTCGAGAATAAGATATTGTTGAAGCAAATGGTTCCAGCAAATATATGAACTGACATAAGTCGTGCAAACAAACATTCATTATCTTTTTAGGTAATAAAATCAAATTTTTCTCAGCCGTCCTTATTTTTCGTTCTAGATCGATGGTAGCCCTGCTTATCTGTTATGCAACTGGAAACAATATCAGCACTAGAGCTCGACCGATAACGTTTTTATGAGCCAATTCCAATGTTTTTTATTTTTCATTGCCGATAACTGATGCCAATACCAATATTTTTGCATTACTCAAACTACAGCTGAAAGGCATTACAGTGCATTTTATTCTTCAGACCACATAGGCAAGAAAAATAGTTGCAATTTTGAAACAGCAGATTGTGAAAAGTTAAGAACAAGCAGTGTCTATTTTGCCTTATGAGGCATAATATACACTCCTGGTGCTATTTTTCCACCAGCTGAACATCATTGGCTGAACTGGTCACATGACAAGCTTGGACAGCATGACTGTCTCATTTGACTGTGATATCTGTAAATGGCTCAACCTGATACACAGGTAATGTCATTGTTTCAGTGTTGGCAAGCTGTTACCAGCTTCTTGTTTACATTGTGTGAACTGTAGGGTAAACCCTTGTCTCTTTTTCTGTACTGTACTTGTCATGTGACCACTTCAACTGTGTTTGACTAAAGGTCAAACGTACTCTTATAGGATGGTTTCATCCATCGTGCCTACTGCACTCCATAACAATTTCTAGGACTCACAGTAGTTTAACGCTAAATCAACAAATGCACATACAGGCAAATATGTGAAGTAGGCCTACTCTTTGTGTAAACAACTGTGCCTACGCTCAGATGTCATGAGAAAGTTAAAAACAATGTGTGACGCATTAAACCATCAATTCACTGTGATGAAGAACCGTGCAACATCAAATTCTGCACAAACCCATGTCACTGCTAGATGTGACGTAAACTCTTTTTTGATGCTCGCTGAACACAAGGCTGCCTAGCCTAGATAGACATTGATGAAACAGTCAGCCAACACAACAGCACATAACCTAGTTTGTTCGCAGACAATCGTCTGCTTGCTGCGTTAAAACCTGTGAGCGAATGTTACGTCATAGAGCATTTTGTCGGGACAATTGCAATGCAGTGTGATAACTATGCATGAAGGCTCTTGTGCGCTAGAAACAGGACATAGAATTTGCATTAATCAGTCAGAGACAAAATACCAACTTGTGTTTCGAAACACTCCATGCAGAGCAACAGCATAACACTTTCATGAGCAATTATTGCTGATAAATATCAGCAGAATTTTTCAAGTACAATACATCGGCAGCATTATCATATCGGCCGATATATATTGGCATGCCAATACATCGGTCGACCTCTAGTCGACACTCTGGTTTATGTTGCTGCACCTGTGTTTAGAAACAACTGTACTGCAGTGTGTGTGATGCTGCTAGCCAACCTGTCAAAACGATACTTCCTTGACAAGTGTGCAATAACCATAATAAGCGAGTTGTGATATAACTTCTTGCACTATTTGTTATGCACCCTTTAAGAGCTGTTGATTTTTGTTTCAAGTTAGTGAATTGGAAAATAACACTTTTAACACCTTTGCTGCTGGTAGTTTTAGCCTAAATGAGCAGTTTGCACGTTGCCTTAGTAGCTGCATAACTTGCCAGGTGATTGTGATAGAGAGCTGTTCAAACCCTCAAAGGACTCATCAAGTTCTCAAGTCTGCAATGAAAAAAAATTTTCTGGTTTTGGGTTTTAGATTTTTTGTGAGTGACGTCACAAGTAGAGTAGTTTTAAGCTTTTTTGGCCTGCTTCGTGTGGCCCTGGGCCCAAACCACTAGATCGAAATATTTCACTCAAGTTATTATTGGAAACTAGGCTAATCTGAGTCTTTTGAGACTTTGAATGACTTGCTAAGGTGTCGGGTTTAAAAATTATGACCTGGAAACAAAAAAGATTAATCAATTTGTTGTTTTCAGACTGTAACTTTTAAACCAGAATTGTTAGAAAGTTGATCAAAGGCTCAAAAGACTCTGATTTTAGTGTAGCTTCCAATAAAAACTTCAGTGAAATACTTTGATCTAGTGGTGTGGGCCCAGGGATAGATGAAGTAGGCCAAAAAGGCTTAAAACTACTCCACTTATGATGTGACTCACAAAAAACCCGAGACTAAAAAATTTTGTATTGCAGATTTGAAACTTGCCAAGTCTTTTGAGGATTTGAACAGCTCTCTAGCACAATCAACCAGCAAGTTTTGGAGTTGAAAGGTAGTGCGAAAATAGTGGTTCTTGCGTGATTTATAGGTACGATATATTTGAACACTGGCAGCGAAGGTGTTAATAAAATTTGCTGTGACATTTAGACTGTGACACTTTTAAGCAGTTGGTGTGTTCAGAATGTATATGCAACTTTCTTGTCATTGCAATGTAAGGTATTCACAAAACATGTTTGTACTTCTTTAATATTTTATTTTTGTTTTAACTGCACTTTGAGTTTAGCAATTATGTTAAGAAAAATGAAAATTGTTTATTTATTAACACATTGGGAGCCGGTTTACAATATGCTTGTACTTTGAAATCTCACACCAGACACTTTTCTTGCATCTCTTTGCACCACCATAACTCACCAGCCAATAAAGATTCAGGAAATCTAGTTACGATTGAAATAAATTTGGAAATTTTGGATTTGAGTTTTTTTGTGGGTGATGTCATAATAGTGGTAGGCTTAGGCTTTTTTGGCCCAGGTTACCAGGCTGTGGTTGCCAACCCCAAAAGGCAAATTTTTTCTTTTCTTAAAAAAAAACTTAGTAAAAATCCATATGTTTACAGCCTTTGATTGGCCTTCTAGTGTTGCAATCGGAAACCCGAGCGGCATGTGCGCAAAGCTTCGCACCGTGGCAACAATAGAGATCATGCTCGCAATCTCTCTTACTATTGCTTGCTCGCGTTACATATATAATGGTGTTATTCTTCACGCACATCCTGTTCGTGGTGAATCACACAATCGACGCAACACCACTGAAGACGTTGCTACACTAGTGTTTGTGGTTGGCAAGTTATGGTTTAAAAATTACAAACTAGTGTAGGGATTAATTAATTGATGTTTTTTGGCTATAACTTTTGAACCAAACAGTATGCACGCTGGATGGCCAATCAAAGGGTCTAAAGCAGGAGTGTACAACCTTTTGCTATTGCCGGCTGCATTACTTTTACTTGTATGAATTATGGCCACCAATGAGTTCAAGTTATACTTCATTCTATCTCAACAAAAATTACGGTCTTGGAAACCTGGTTGCTATAACAAGCTTAAATTAGGTGTTAGCTTTAATCTATCACTTTATCATAACTGCTAGTGCTACAGTTTACGACTCACAAAACGCACACTTACTGCTATGATTAGCCGTTACTGCCAAGTGCCAACCCCAACACAGAACACATTCAAATATAAATTGGGTATTCATTCTATAACTCTTTGTGACATCAACATCCAGGATCCTATGCATCATGTCGACTAATTTTCTTTCCTTGCATTTCTTAATGTATTGCTTCAATATATGCCAGCATGGCCGCCAAATCTTATATTTTAAATTACCTGTGAACGGCTGCAAGTTCCATTATTGAAGGCCGCCCGCAAGTTGTGCACCGTTGGTCTAAAGATCCATATTATAGCCTAGTTTCCACTAAAAACCTTGAGTCATAAAATTGGCTCTTGGTGTTGGTGCCCGAGGCCCGTTGATCTCAGCCAAAAAGCTTAAATCTACCGCACTTCCTGACGTCACCCACAAAAAAACAAATCCAAAACATCGCAATTTTTTAGTTCAAAGTAAAAGACTGGCCACATCTTCATAGGATTTGAACAGCTCTCTTGCTCAATCGGCTGGTGAGTTATGGCAGTGCAAAGTGACGCAAGAAACATGACTCACATCGGATTTCAAGGAACTGTCCTGGAGCCTAAGGTGTTTTACTTGTGATATGAAACTACTGATTGTCATATTGTGGTTAATAAGTGTTAAACAAAGCTTCTTTTTATGCTTTTGCGACTAATGTCATTTTGGTGAATTGCTCAGCTTTCCTGTATGTTTTATAGATTATTAAAGTTGGTAGGCATGACAAGATATAAGGGAGTTTTATTGGTTTATGGTGAATGTGTTCTGTTTTTTTATAGATTATTAAAGTTGGTAGGCATGACAAGATGTAAGGGAGTTTTATTGGTTTATGGTGAATGTGTTCTGTTATCTATAAGTAGACTCACTATAATATCTTTTTGCAATTGACCAAATAACCAGTTTTTTTGTGATCACCAATGCTTTCAACTTATTTTTTGTGGAGATGTAGTGTTATAGAATGTTTTGACATTTTACCAAGTTTATAGTTGCATACAAGCCTTTATCTTTAAACCAATGATTCTGGTTTTAATTGGGGTGTACCTGTTGCTTGTAAATTAAAAAGAAATGTAATGGGAGTAGAATTCCTGATTTTTCCCTTCATACTCTCGCTATAAGTTGAGTTTTTGTCATTGAGAAATTTCCTTTTTATGTTAATTAATAATTATAAGAATTTAGTATTTTGTGGAATTGTGGTTTTTCATTATACAACAGGAAAAACTAGCTGTAAAACTTGTTTCCATCAGTGACTTACCAATACTTTTCACATGATAAGTTTTGACTCACACGAGGGAGTCTAAAATGGTAGATAAACTAACCAATGGTGAAAGTTCTGCCTTCACAAATCCAGAAATTGGATCACGATCAAGATTTTGCTTGGGAGTTCTGCTTTTGCTGGTGGTGGATGTCATCTGGGTGGCTTCATCTGAAGCCACTAGGGTTAGTTGTTTTGAGTGAATGCATGCACTGTATTATTAAGAAATTTGTTGCTTTGCTAGGGCCAGGGTTGTGTTTAGCAATAGCCGAAGTAAGCTTGAGGCACATGGATGCCTCAGGGGTCTGCAACTAATTTTTCATGTAAATCATAGAAAAAATCAACAAGGTCAGGGTAATAACAATGAAATGCCTGCAATAATCCAAAAATAATGGTGGGGTAGCGGCGTGTCTATAACTAGTAGTGCAAGAATTTGATTTCTTTGTTCTTCAATTGAAGAACAAAGCCTCAGCCATTTGACTAGTTCCCAGGAAATGTTGACAAGGCAAGTCCTGCTGAACACACCCAAGAGAAGAGGCACAGAGGTTGACCAAGAACCTGGTGATGTGTTATTGCGATTACACCTCTGACATTGCTTGGTCTCATTTTGATGTGTATCTAGCAGAACTATCTGAAAATGCTGAAAAAAGTGAGGCATTTGCTCCTGAGAAAAAAGTGGGTGTGAAAATGAATGAATGTTCTTCACTTTAAAGTGAGTGTGCTTATCTTCTTAAACGTCTTGGTTTTGCAACACTGAAATCATACACACTTTGACACTGAAAGAGACTACCTTATCTGTTAAACTGAGGGTGCACTGATAAGTTTAGTGTAGAGTCTAGAACAGTGTTTCCCAAACTGTGTGCCGCGGCACACTGGTGTGCCGCTGAAAAGGCTGAAGTGTGCCACAAAAGTTTTATGTTTTGACAAAACCTTATGCTGCAAAACTTGCAAAAAGTAGGATTTCGCAAGGTTTGTGAAAAGTAGGTTTTCGCTTTCATGAAGTATATGTGCCGCAGCCAAATTCAGAATGTGTTCGTGTGCCATAACATAAAAAAGTTTGAAAAGCGCTGGTCTAGAGTAAGGCAAATATGACCAAGGCTAGAGCTATGAAGAAGGTGGTTTTAATTCTATATGGGTGTTTCATTTGTGTAGGTCAGGGGTCTTTAAACTACGGCCCACAAAGCCATTTCTTCCAGCCCATGAAACCATTTTTTCAATAATGACAAAACAGTACTTATAAAAAATTTGTTGATTTGGTAGAATGTAACATATCTCGAATCAATCACATTATGTAAGATGTTTGGACGTTGTACTGTTGTGTAATAGCTTATGTGGCCCTGTGACAAAAACGTTTGGAGACCCTGGTGTACGTCAACTGTGGCATTGTTGTAGAGGTTTTTAGACATTAATCTGATAAAAGATATATTTTTTTGGAGCATAAAATTGGGATAGACTTAACAGTTTCATTAACACTAAAAAAGCCTTCAAAAAACTATACATTTTTATTCTGAGACGTTTCGGATTAA
>JGI24022J15233_10005277_pt1 | contig 13656 bp, 4 predicted proteins | sample Ectturendosymbi2_FD_15233 | JGI IMG/M metagenome (IMG submission 15233) | reverse complement strand
GCCCCCGAATGCCCCCCCGTGGCTACGGGCCTGATAGTTACAGTCAGTGTTTTCAAGGTGTTTTGAGAGACCGTTTCGGTGTCTCAAAATACAGTAGGAACTCGCATTACGACCACCACCAAAATACACTAAAACCTCGCTTTACGACCATCTCGGTATTCGGATAAAATAGTTACGGTTTCTTAAAATGTCTTCGCGGTCACCAAGGTCAAACCTTTAAAAAAACCCTGGCTGCAGAATTATCGACACAAAATTTGTTGAAAAGTGAATCGATTTGTATGAAAAATGTGTATGAACAGTCCGAATAATTATTTTGTGTTGTGTGCAGCTTCGCTGCATAAGCCTTGTGTAACATGTTTTAATGGTTTTCGTCAGTTCCAGATACAATTTCTTTTAACTGATTAAAAGTATACGCGCGTGATCTGAAACTGGCTTTCGTGTGTCCCACACCCAATTACGCTTTATGGATATGATTGAAGTTCACACCCTGGAAATTTGCCTCAAATTAAATGAAAGTAAGTCATGACACAAACATATTTTCATGAAAACATTTGCTTGAATTCTTAATTCTTTTTCAATTTTTATGCAGATGGCCCTGTATGTAAGAAAGGTTGAAGTTTCATTCTGAAGGGCAAAATGCGTTATCCTTGAAGCTTATGACCTTAGAAAAGTTTTTTTTATTAAAAATGTATGATTAAAAATCACAGCTACACTGAATAAACACCGCAAATATTTTGTTTATTATATTCCTGTTTATGAAGCGGGCCTAAATATTCTAAACTTACACTGATAAAAAAGCTTCACTAATTTCACGTAAAGGTGCCTTCCTCAGTTCGTGGATGGAAAACCTAAAGTCAATTTCAAGTGCGAAATGCTTGTGCAGTTTGCAAATGCTGAGTTGTTGTAACTCTACAGAGTGCGTCTGTTTTATAAACTTTAAAATGTTAGGTACGATTTGTCGCCAAATGTACAGATATCACATGTGGTACACAAAGTTGAAGATTTTTTAACACGCCCAGCTGAAGAAAAAAGAACTGCCGTTGGACTAGCAATGAATGCACATGCCTTAGCTACCCCACTTTTACTCTGCGATCTATGCTGTCTGACATGAGTAGAAAATTGTTCTGTACAATTGCGCTATCATCAATGCCAGCTTCTCGGGATCCAAGAGACTTTGAAGTTACACCCTTTTTCAACTTGAGAGTATTCTTCATAAGAAGCATACTTTTCAAAAATATTTTGATAGACGCTGGTTGCGAGTGCAGAGCACAGACAAAAAATTGGAATTACTTGCGTTACAACATTTCTTGAGCATCAAATTGTGGCTCATGTTATTATTCTCTGAACATACTGCTGCCCCAAAAGTGCATTGCTAATTGCTTCAGCAACAACATTCATTTTCTTAAAAAGTGTGCACTGCCCACAGACTGCAGATGCCCATTCTATAGTCCACGAAAAACAATGCAAATGTATTTAAATGTTTTAAAAGTATAAAGTGTTCTAAACAATCTATAAACGAAATGCCATCAAATGCAAGTTGTAAAGTTTTACCTTAAACATAAAAAAATACTTATGCTGCAGTCTCCTTTTAAGAATTGATATACATTTTAGCTGCACAGCACTTTCGAAGACTAAGTTTTCCAAAATTTTCAATGCTATCCTATTTTTTTTAAGTTACGGCTTATACTAATTTTAAATGGATTGAGAGGCACCACGTTCGTCAACAGTCAGGTAAGTAACCATAATTCAAGCCCTTCACTTCGGCGAGTTTCGGCATATGGATATACTTTAATATACTGGCTGATTTGTTCTAGGAAAATGATGACTTTATTTTAGCAATGTTTCAATAAAAATTCGAAATTTTTTTTGTGGTCTTACAACCATAAGTTATGTTTTGCGAAATTGAGCAAAAAGTAAAATAACTACAAAGTAGGTGATTGATCAGTATTTTTTGTACACCCACGATGCACCTACCACAAGTTGTTTTAGTGGAGAAATCGACAGCACCGTTGCAAAGCTTTACATTATAGAAGCAGGCCCACCACACAAACCTTTCCAGGTTAGAGAAGAAATATTCTGAGAGGGGAAAAGCAACTTATTTGGTGGCAACCATGTTTGCGATCCTTGAGCCTACAGCTTGATCAGAAACAACTAGATACTGCAGTTCCAACTATTAACGAAAGGTCTCCCTTGTTTGTTCAACAAGTTCATCATGGGCAGCCTGCTTGATTTAGATCCTTTTTAACTATCTTCGGTAAATTTGCAAAAGTTAAACTTCAACGTTTATGCTGACGTGATCTCGCGAAATATCACACACTTAATGACACAGCTATGAACACACAAAACTAAAGTTTTCCAGCAGATCTATTCGCCATACTATTTGAAATGTATAGTTTACTGTAATTTGCTCAAACAAGAACTGGTCACATGCAAAGCAGCAACAGAATACTTTTGAGAGATAAAGCCTTTTTAAAGTTCCTTTTCGATTCAGAAACATTTTGATCACGTTGGCGAGTACCCTTAGTTTAAGTAAAGGTAAAGCACTCTAACAGGCTGTCCGTGATATAGTTGGGAACATCAATTCTGGAAAAGCAACAGCAGTTGGAAACGGAACTGCATGCGGTGTAGTTGCGCAAGAATACTGAGAACCTGAGTAGAACTTTCCTGTTCAAACTGCAGACATGGCCAACCTTGTGTCAGTGCACGAAGAAGGTACTGTACTTCTGTTTCAGAAGTTGCGCTATAAGTTTGTAAACGATATTTCCAGCTTCAGATCAAAGACGTTCTTTTACATTGACCGAATGAGCTTGCTATACTCCGGAGATAGCTAATTTATCGTTGAGGTTTGTAGTTTTCCTGCTTCCTTGTGAACGTAGTTTCCTTGAAAAACGCAGTGTGACGTGCTTACTCGCGTGTTACTCTTGAAAAAGTGATACCCAAGGCACATAAATCGATGAAAATGAAACGCTGCCATGAAGTAGCCCACTCTCACAAAACAGTTATGATGTATTTTTAAATGCACTGAAAGCTATTACTCAGCATTTTTGAAAAGTTTTGAAGCTTGCAAATAAAAATTATATTGGTCCTGGTTGCTTTTCACAAATATTCACGCAAAAAAGTTGTCGACTCTGAAACAATAATTTGTTGGTTTTAATAAAAACCGTTATTTAAAACTGCGTGTTTGATTTTTTGCTCTCTGGTTTGTTGAACTTTCAATAATTTTGCAGAAGTCGAAACGTTACTATCTGAGTTAATTAACAAACAAACATAAACAGACAGTTATCTACATCTTTAGGCAAAGAAATGTTTGAAACAATGCAGTAATCACATTGGCAATGACATTTGCAAACTTTCAAATCTGAAAAAAACGGCACAAGCTACAAAAACTCTTAAACCGTTTTTCAATATTTTAGCTCTTCAAAATTTTCGGTCTGTACCCAAGCCATATGCTGAACTGTGCGAGCACTCGCAGCCTTCTGGTTAAAAACCTCTTAAAAAGTTTTTCTCTCGCCGTTTTGTTGACCTCTTGCTAACCCCAGAGCAGCATCTCAACAACAGAGATGATTGGCACAACTTTGTAAAAGTCAAGGCGAGGCGGGCTGCGCGCGCGTTCGGATCTGGCCACTGACAAGCTCGATACAAGAGCAACGAGGCACGTGCGACGTGTACAGCGAAAATGAAAAATCGCTCGTCTGAGAGCTCTACTGACGAAATCGCGACGACTGGGCAAATTTACACGGCTTTTCTGGGAGTTTGGTGTCACGCAATCCGATTAGCTTGTGGTTTTGACAAAACTACCACTTTGCTGCGGTGTCTGGCCATTGAATTTCTGTCGTCAACATGTGAGAACCACAAACTGTCACCGTTTCGGCAACCTCTGAGTGGTGTCCAAAAGTCCTGTCATTTACTGCCTTCACTGACATTGCGATCTTCCTGTTGACGTGACTTTTTCATGCAACGATATGCGCATTTAAGCGGGTCACGATTTGGTAAGCGTGGTAGCAACGTTTTTGGTGAAATTCAGTTAAATTTCGTATTCGGGCCACGTTCTTTATTACTTGGACATTGGCCAAGTTATCGCGTTCAACTGCTACGCAGTGAATGAACAGTGGATACATTACAGCATTGGACGTATATGGTGGTTTATTTGACAAAGATCAATCACGCAGGCCTCACTTGCCGACGAGGCTAAGATACCATTAGATCTTTTCCTCTGTCATAAGTTCACACATTTATAACAGCACCATTTTTTAAACAAAGTTTTCCTTTTAAGCAATGATTGAGCCCACAAGCTGCTGGTAGTTTTCCTGTAAGTAAACTGCCTATAAGCACCATTCATCTCAAGAACATTCATATACTCATTGGTTTATTTGCGTTTTTACCAATTTTGTAAACGAAGTATGAGCAGTCGTTCTGGAAAAAGCCCCTGCTATCTTATGCAATTGCAGATTGTGCCGAATCGAAAAGGGACCAAATTTTGTCGGAAGCCCCTCGTCATTAAAGCAAAAGCACGCGGCCAGAGAGAAGCAACAAACTTAAAAAAAGCAAAGTAAAATGTGGTGGGTAAGTGGCGAAACATAAATTTCCGAGTGATAGCCGACGATCAACTCCAAACTGTGTGTTTTTAGATTGTTGCGTCGCAACACGTGATGTTACAGAATAAATCACAGGTGACTGGCAGAAACTTTGCGGCGAAATATTTCGCGTGCTGTTTTTTTCCCTAGGGTGGGCTGTATAACGCTCCAATGGTAGATCCTATCCACCACTACACATGTATCCAGCGATTTTGTCTTAAATATTGCCTATTTCAAAAGCTTACGGGTTTGAAAATATGTTTGTTATGGTAAGATGAATACCTAACCACTTACGCGATACGCTACATTTTCTTCACAAACTTCCGCTTTATTTTTATTACGTGTTTGCATTTGCCCTGATATACATCTCAAAATTGGATGTTTATCTTTTTTCATGGTTGTAACTGCTCAGCTGACCGAGATTGCGACATATTATAATTATTCATTGTAGTTCACATGCCTTCTCTTATGTTTCCATTTGAGTTCTGATCCCTTAAAAAAGGTCTGAATGAAACGGGTTGGTGCGTTTGTATGCAACCCCTGTGGAAGCAGCAATCCTCACCTCCGAAAGAACCTTCTCTTCGACGTAGCTACTGGTACTTTTATTTCTGTTTGCCCAATCACACTCCAGAAAGCAAAAATAAACTTATAACTTATTTTGAAAACTTCCCCGTTTTTAAGAAGTATTTCGTTCAAGTGTGCTCAGCAGCAATTACATAACATTCGTTCTCGTCTCTGTTGTGGGAAAATACCGATAAATTGTCGTTAGATATTATGCAAATGGAATGGCGCCTGTGTTGCCGTTGAAGGTTATCACATTTTGTTATTCCTTTGGTGCCTACACATGGTAGTCTGTGAAAGGCGATTGTTCCGAATATATTTGACAAGGCCCCAAATACCATTTATAAATCACACACTTTAAATTCTTCATCTCGCATATTTCAATGCAATGTTAATGTGTCTAAAGATTTAGACGCAATCGATTGTCGGTGTGTATCTTTTACAAATACGCTTTTTGTGGGTCTTCAGCAAGCTTTTCAAGGCAAACATCAGCATTTATACAAACATTGGAAGAAGAAAAACTTCAGGACATTCTGCAAAACCTGTCGAAAGAGTTTTTGCAGAAGACCCATGATTAGAATTAAAACGGGGTTCTAACGCTTGTTTACAATCGATTGCGAGAGTACGACTTCAGGTCTGTTTAACTTATTGTAATCGACTCTACTGGACGCCTTTCTTTCTATACATACAATGCAATTTTCGTTTACATACTTAAAGAACACGTATGGCCTATTAAATAATTACATAACTTTCAACGTGTTGCTATTCTAGCAATAACATATTTGAATCAGTTTGAGAACACCATGCCTTGAGGATACCTCAGTCTGTCCAATAAACTAAATATGTCAAACGTGGTTTCCCACAAAGCAAGGTTATTATTACAGAGGAATTTCATCAGAAGGGGGAATGCTTTCCGTGCTGTAGTTCACCAGCTGGATATCGTACTTTGCGTGGGAAACGAACCCTAATCCTGTTCGAGAGGGCACTGTACAGGACGTGCTACTTGGGTAAATGACTTTAGAGTAGCTTTTAGTCGCATGCTGCTGAAAAAATCCGATTTCTGTTTGAAATGGCTCTTTCCAAGTTTCCTTTTGGCCTTTTTGCTCCGCGGGTGGTCTAGGGTATATTGCACTGACATTCTATTATATCAGAGAAAAGCCGGTAAAGGAAAGGTTTGGATTGAAGGGATGACTCCGCGGGCCGGTTTGTCCAAATTTGATTTGGTGAGAATAGTCGTGGGAACAAAAGTTTAACAGCAAACAATCAACTTTAATTATGCTGAAGCTATTTCAGCCAAGATAAACATGTGTCTTTATCAAACGGAATATTTAACTCTTTTTTCCAGATAAATAGCGGTACTTTCTCATATTTAAGCAAGAGGTTGAGATGATTTCCGTCGTAGCTTTCCGAAATTTTGAAAGCAAAGGTGTTGAAACGCGTAAACTTTGCTCGGCAAAGTTTGCATACTGTTGTAGAAGGAGTCACAGTCAAGCGACATGACTTGGGCACCACAAAACGGTGTAACACATTTCAAACTAAGCAAAGAATGTTAGACTTAGAGAAATTTGGTGTTTACCATCTGTTCTTGCGCACACAGTGTTTTTTTGCACGGTTAGTTCTGAGGTATGCCTCAGCATCTCTCATAAGTCCCATGTATTCCCGAATCGAATAGACTTTTTTATCGGGTTAAGTGCCTGATTTTCCGTGCCTGCGCAAAGTGTGATTTGAGCTGTGCTTGTAAGTGCATTCTAGCATTGTCGTCGCAGCGAACGAGGCAGGATTTAGTAACTATGCACTCGCTGGACGACAAAAGCAGTCACCATAGCAAGAAGTGCACCAAAGCTGACACTAACGAGCGTTTGATTGACAGGTCCACCGAAAAGAGGCCAGCTGGTGGCGAATGCCTCCATGCTTCCCATGCGCGAAGACTGCCTCCGCACAAGGTAAATTGGCATCTCGCACAAATTGAAGTTGAGCGCACTTTGTTTCTGGCTGTTGTACAACATTGCGACATACTTGAGTGAAAACTCTTCGCGTCCTAATTGACTGCGTTTTTGTTTGTAAAGTAAAACAATTGCACTTGGATTTATGAGCTTTACCTAATATTCGTGAGTGCGCCTTAGACGTTTTCGGCGAAAGAAAATCTGATTACAGCTCGGAAATCGCAGTCAAGATTCTATTCAGTGGGGTAATGCAGAACTACACTTTTACTCTACAACTTTCAAAAGAAAGGCAGCTGCATCTGTATGGCAGTTCAATCTAAATTTAACGAAATGCCTGCTGGCTGGAATATGGCAATTTTCATGGCCTGTAGGTCTTCTGGGTCCGAATGTTGTTGTCTACTGACAGCTTTCTCATGTCACCACCGAAAGCACTGAGCGATACATTAAAAATTTTTAAGTATGCCAAATTACTACTGGCGGGCACTTTTCCACGTGGTTCAACAAGTTTGTTTTCGGTGTTGCAAAATTTCAACTCGTTTTCTTCTTATCCAGTATCTTCCTATAATTCATTAACTGCTAAACTGTAACGTAACAAATCAGTAGGACTGCGAATGAGAAATTGAACCCTTTGTATTTGTTCGTTGAAATGCATGTTTCTAAGAACGCAGTAGTCTCTCAGACGTAAAGTAACTAAATAACTAAAATGTTTCGGAAAGCGAGGCAAAGATCTTTTCAACGGTTTGCCACAGCCAGCTAGATGTGGTTCGCATTCGAGATACAAGAAAAACAAGGACTTAAATTAGCTGGTTCTGTGCGCAGCGGAAGTGACGTAGTTGTTTTGCAGCTACGGAACATGTCCATTGGGGATGATTTAAATATCTGGCAATCAACATTGGGGAGCGGTCGAATTGGTCAAAGCGTTCGAATGACACATCTAATCAGTGAAAAATACGTAAGTGATACAAAAATAAGTTAATTTTAAAGCAGAAATGGAGGGGCCAGTTGATGTTTCCAGTAAAAATGCTAACACCACTGCAAAGACATCTAGGCTAAAGAAGCCAGTAGATCATAAGGTGCTTCTTGAGGGGAGAACTTGCAGCAGAAAAATACGGGAGACCTGGTGTTCTCATAAATCCACTGAAGATTAGATTTTCTGGTCCCCAATCAAAGTGCCGAGGTCCAAACACCGTGGAAATGGCGATCGACCGGATTTGTGCAGCAAGCTGCCAACTACTGCAGTCTCAAGCAGGTTTAAGACTTTACACGCTGTACAGGGCCGGCCCTAGCAAGTGCGGGACCCAAGCAAGCTCTAGGAACGGTGTTATGACGTCATCATGCTCAGTCAACCGTGCTTCGACTGTTTTTGATGTTTTAGCAAAATAACTGTATAAATAGCCAAAAAAACGGGAGATTATTGAAGTTAATCTGCATGCTATGTACACGATAACACAACAGATTCTTTTATTTGGATGGGGTGGGGTCATTGGTCATAGCTTATGTGTCCCGTAGTGATCTTCATATTTATGATTCATAGCATGCGGCTGTATTGGACATAAGACAGTGTACCGCTTCCATTCACAATCAAGCCGAAAGTTGTAAATAGAAGCTCTGCAATGAAGATCTCAGTGGCGAGTGCAAGTGCAAAGTTACGTCAATCAAACCGAGCTGACAAGAGAATTGAACTTACAATGCAAAATTACTTGACTATTGTTGAACGGCACGGCACTTTCTTTCGAAGAACGACCGACTTGGAGTAAACTATTAACATTAACTGATTACCTTTCTCGCTTTTGGTAACCATAAGCACAGACACGTTCTTGTATGAAGGTAACGTCTGGACGCACGATCAACTATCCGCTTTATGACGCAATGCACAAAAAGAACCGGCGAGCAATCCGTCCAAAGTTTCCCACAAGCCCAATTATGTAGTTGCTCATAATGCATGGACTTGGATACCAGTGCGAACTGTTCACTGTGAATTAGAAATGTAATGTACAAAGATTGTACAATTACCACATTACAGATGTGAAAACAACTAATGAAACGCAATATATAATGCGCATGGGTGATTGGTGAAATGGAAGCATATAGCCGCCCAATACAGTGATAAACAGGAACGAGTGTGTTGGATAATATTCACATTTTTTGCTTTGCCTAGTTAAGCTTCAGGGCTGTTTAGTGCCTTTACGTTTATGAGCCTGGACTTCGAAGTAATGGTTTTTCTACCAATTTACCCACGCAAATAGGAAAACACAATGAAAGTTTGGTGCGGAGGCGATTGATAAAAGTACTTGCACGACCGACAAATAACGCGAAACAACTTTGTGGACAAAAAAATGGATACACAATAATGCGCTGGTTTGCATGAGATTTTTGGCTTCCACGGGTTCAAATTCTCATCTTTTGTCATTTGTTTCTAGGTCATGAAGTTAATTTTGCTTTGACAAAATATTAAAGTATGTAATCTATACTATATGTTAAAATCTGCCATCAAACAAAACTGCAAGTCTATGTCAACATGCAGATGACTCGCAACCAAATGAAAATTTCCAAACCAGAAAGATCTTTCGAGAACTGGACAAAGTTACGTTGGCAGAACTGCCATCAAAGTTAATACGACAGACACTCATCTTGACCTGTTCGTTGCGAGTTGAATCACTAAACAACACCTTGCTTGCAATAGCTGCAAGTCAACCATAGGCGTAGCCAGGGGGGTGGGCAGGGGCCATGAACCCCCAATTTTTAGCATATCTTGTCACTTTGTGCTTTGAGAAGTGGCGTCACAAATACAAATACTGTTGCTCGCCTAATGTTAAACATATTTCCCCCCCAAATATTTTGGTCTGTCTACGCCGCTGAGGTCAACTACAGCCTTAACTTCCATCAGTAACAATCAAACGCGATCCACAGAAGGTGGAAGATGGTGGAGCGCCGATATAACGCCTAACATGAGAATTGAGCATGTTTGATAACGTTCGATATAATTAGAGGGAATTCATCATTCGTTCAAACGATGTAGTTGTTTGTCAAGGATGAGATTTATAAGCCGTTTCTACATTTCTCGTGCGCATGGAGTATCTGGCAAAAATGAACAACCTTCCCAACTACCATGGCGCGGGGCCCAATGCAACTGCATCGGCTGCAATCGGCTTAAGATCGGTCCTGGCGCTGTGCATCATAAATTGCATAATTATTGTCGGCGTGGAACACTGAAAACGGCAAGCGCCCATTGCTGAAAGAATTACAAAAATACTGTCCAATTAGGATTGTGTTTGTGCGAGAAAGTCATTATTTTGCCGCTGAAATGTTACTAAGATTCGCTTCTCATGTCTTTACCGGGTGTTTGCTTTCGGGAAAGTCGCATCAGAAAACATATTTTTGACACATGTTCATGTGCATGTTGCGCATATGTTTTGTTGCGTGTTTCATGTCTTGCTATATTGTCTAAGCTGGATTTCCAAATCTTTCAAACCATGTATTTCAACATTTGCCACACAGCCACTCAAATAATAAAGTCATTTTGCTTGTTTATCGAATTGTGAAGTGTTTCCCAGTCGATGCGTGCAGTGTTGTAGATAATCTTGCGTATGGCTTATTCTATTGCTTTGTTTGCTATGTTTGTTTAGATGAAAATGAACTGGTCTTGGAAATGACCAATAGGGCAATCATTTCGAGAAAAAGATAAGGAAATACAGTTTCAAACTAAAGAAAAGAGCGATCAGTGCTCAATTTGAGGTTCAGAGCTTTTTAGAAGAAACCATAAAGCAAATGAACAAATGGCTCACAGTTCGCACTATAGATTCCATCTATACAAACTTAAGGGCAAACCGAATCAAAAGTAATGCAATAATTGTGCAAACTGTAGAGAATTGACAGGAAGGAAGATGTGACAAATATTCTTGAGAACAAATATTGATAAAAGTATTAAGACCAAAACCATTTTTTCCCGAAAAGGTTACGCACTACAGTAAATAGCAGTAGTACCCGTAGTTAAAATAAAAATTTGTTTGCTTGCGTTTTGTCGCTTTCCGGTTTTTGAAAAGCTGACTGCTGTAAGCATTTAGGAAACTTATCAGTGAAACCTCAAAAAATAGTGACCTCAACGTGACTTTGAAAACTGCCCCTCTAAAATTTTGTTCCTGCCAATGCTCCTTCAAGACCTACAGTATTCTTTGTCTTCAATCAAATGGTTTAAGAGTTTTCCTATACGGTAGTTATTACACAAAGTGTAGTATTTACTTTCTGTACAGAAGTCAAATATATATATCCGTTCCAAAACTTTACTTAGATTTATCCTGCAATCCATGGTCAAGTTGCTTTTGTAAATGCAGAAAAGTAACTGCGTGAGTTTCTCAAGCGTACGCACTGAGAATAGGTTTCTTGAAATACTCCACCAAACGCATATGTCCATTTTTGCCGAAAATATTAATGTTGTTGACAGCAACAACGTCAGAGAAATGGGATCACTTTTCATTGCTCTGCTCGAATGATTCAATATTCCTTAGAATCTTTCGAGCAACTTAGGAGTTTTAAAACAAGCCTAAAAGTAAAACATTACGCATTTAAGCCAAGTTGGAGGCCTCAGTTGATTTACATTAATCAAATATTGACTTTGTTATTTAGTTCCATCACTTCCATCTACACAGGCGTAGTGAAGTTGAAACATACTTTTTCACAAACTTCCTTGTTAATGAGGACTACAACAATAAATTTGCAGCAATTACCTTTTGGAACATGGCCGTGCTTTTGACAGTTAAAATTTCTTTGATCTTTGCTGTAACGTTTGATTATAAGCCTGATGTTTGTGCAAGCGAAAATGATGCAATTATTCATTGTCCTTATTACACACCTTGGAACAGCTTATCTTTTGAAAGCTAAATTGAATTTTTTTACTGAACAAGAACTGCTTCAATTTTAGATTGCGATATACTGAAAAATCGAATTTTTAAAAGTTTCGGGTGCTGGTATTTCATAAGTAAAACACGGTCTCCGCTTAAAAATGATGGCGTGTTTGGGTTAAAAATGTATTTGTTCAATTTTGTATTATTTTTCTTGAAAAAATTAAGTAGCAGTAATTATGTCTTTGACGACGTTTAGATTATTATTTCAAATTCGAAAACGTGTGCAAGATGAAAACACTTCAATGTCATTAATTTTTTGCAGGGGCGTCGAAGAAGTTAAAAAATCCTTGAATGTGATTTTCGCTATTTTGTTTGTTTTTTTTTTGTATATTTTGCAGTGTTGCGGAATCGATTGTTCACCTGACCATATATTCGTGTGGTGTTGAAAACTTGGCTATTAGTCATGGTTGTTGTGGTGTCGGCAACACCTGTTGTTTGCTGTGAGGTGAAGGGGCCGCAATACAAAATCTTTCAGCAGTAAATTTCCAGATGTTTGATATTTGAAGATGTTTCAACGTTTGCTGAAGATGTTTCAACGTTTGGCTTTGCAAATGAGCAAATTAATGGAAACAGAACCGAAGGTGCACTGCAGATATTTGACNCTCTTAGCCAGTAGTTCTCAAACTTTTCGCTGAAGGGAGGCAAATCCAGACCTACGATTTTGTTAGAGAATCGCACTAAAATTTTTAACACAAGTCAACTGGCATGTTTTGGTTAATTGCAGAAAGAAGTCTGTTACACGAAATATTTGAGGTTTTGTTGAAAGACTGCTGAGGGCCGCACAAAGGGTGCTTTGGAGCCGCACGCGGCTCTTGGGACCGCGGTTGAGAACTACTGCTCATAGCTGAAGGCAAATGTTACGAATCTGCAATCAATGTTTTAGCTCTGTTCAAAATAAGAACAACGAAACGCTGCTGAATCAGAAATTAACGATGCGGATTACTGGTTTGCTGACAACACTCCTTAAAACATGACACTTGGCGATACATGTCGCGCTGTAAAACATGCATGTACATGGTTATTATTATTATTATTATTTATTTCTTTAACAACTGGCACCAGGGCCTCAACCACAACCTGACCTGATATTTTCGGTAGGGGGGCAAAATGATGGTAAGTTGATGTTGTACCTAACAACAAAACATGATTTTTTGGTAATTTCGGGGTGCGACAATTGCTAGGTTGCCCCCCTCTGGTTGCGGGCCTGATTGGTACTAAGGCTGACGCCTGATTAAACGGCTTAATTCAGTCACGTCGCGGATATTGAGATGTTGCCAAGTAAACATCGGCACACTGTAGCAGCCCAGCAACAAACATATTATTAAGGATTACCACAATGCAGTCGACAGCTCGCAGCAAAAGGTATGTTAAAATTGTTTGCAGGATATAACAAAATTGTATGAAAACAAAAAAGGTTGGATCAGGGAAATGTTTGGGTGTCTTTATTACCGTATAAATAAAATGTTCAATACTTTTCAGTTGCTCCAGAAAATGGTGTTCTGGGTAGACGTCAGCTCTTGATTTATAGTGCTGAACTAGTATTTGCCAACATAATTTTATAGTTGTAATTGTGAGAAAACGTTTGTTTGCTTCTAAACGTTGGATAACGTAGCTAAATGAAACTTTTGAGTAAATAGCGTTAATTGGCTAAACCACGGGTCTCCAAACTACGGCCCG
>JGI24022J15233_10005274_pt1 | contig 13657 bp, 7 predicted proteins | sample Ectturendosymbi2_FD_15233 | JGI IMG/M metagenome (IMG submission 15233) | reverse complement strand
AAATTTCTGTAGCCCGGTGTCAAGCGAAATTTCTGACCTATTATTTTTTGTCAGTTATTTTGCTTCTCAGAGTAAAGGAATGAAGTTTGGCGATTACTTTTTTGATGTGTGTTGTATAAATTAAACTTTTTGGTTAGATGTCAGATACCCACAACAAGCTGCAGTACGGTGATAAGTAAAACCAGTGAAAAATATTGGACTTAATCTTAGACTTCAATTATTTTTCTTTTTCTAACTGCAACATAAACCCTATCCTGACATGCTTAGCTAAACACCAAATCCTAAGCCCTAATCATCAATTTTCTCAGTGCATTTGATATGTTCAATGTTGCTCTTTGCATGCGCATATGGCGTGAAGTCAGAAATTTCGCTTGATACCGGAGATGCAGCCTCCAACGCTTTGTTGTAAAACGTTCTGTTTTGTCTGTTTTTATTAAGAAGCGTGTGCAGAATGTGTGTCTTTGTACTATGGACTTCGTGTCTGCGGACAAAAGTACATTATTGTTATATGTGACCTTTTGCGAAAAAGTTGCACCACGGTTGAATCAGCACGATGACGTCATCGAATAAAATTTCGTGAAAATTGCCCCCCCGAAATGAAGATCTGATTGCCCCCCTGTGTCAAATTGTGACGTCACAAAGACCGCACACCACAAACAAATGACCAGCATATGCCACTGAATGAAACCCCCCATGAAAATTTTCTGCGTACGCCACTGGTCACTCTGTGTTAGAGCTTATCTTTCAAAGAACGGTATACCCCATAAACATTTTGTCGATGTACTGATGAACAAGCTTGACTGCCGCTTGATTTATAATTCAATCTAATTTGCAGCACTTCGCACGGCAATCGCAATTCAGTTTCAAAATGGAATAGTTGCTCTAAATACTACAAAATATTTATTGCGAGTAACGTTACTAATAACATAGGGAAAGAAATCTTTTCAAATGATGTAAAATAAGTGATTAGACCCTTTAAATCCATCTTCCTCGACGGTGCCGCTCTTTGCAGAACCTTAGGTCCTATGCTGCTAACGATCGAACGTGATCTGTAAAAATGTATTACTTACTTGACGAAGCTGTCCACTCGCAATTTGGATAACCCAGCCTGGTGCAAACACAAGAAAAAGTTTTTGATCCAGCTCGAAAGCTCCATCGATCATCAGTTGCATAGATTCGACCCCCAAAGGAACATTGCGTCTACACAAAAAGGTTTGTGTCAAAGTAATTTCATGTTTGGTGTCTTTGCTTACCAGTTACAGTATGAGGCCACATCAAGCGGTACCGCAAAAGAAGTACCTCTTATATCAGGTACCATATTAAATCAATCTAACTGCAGACCAGCTGTGTTTTTATGCCATTTCAACCATATCTTCATAAATCTTTTATACTGCAACGTAAGGATAGTTTTCTTGATGAACACAATGTAATCTTCCCTGAAAAATTCGATTTCCGTCGCGGTTGTTTAACATTGTTAAAATTGTACGACCACCTTCTTACTCAGAATGGAAGTAGCCAAACAACTGATGCAGTATTTTTACGAATAAGTAAGGCTTTGTACTATTATGGTATACGCGGTGTGGAAAATTGTTGTTTTAGAAGTTATCTTAACAATAAGGAACAGTCCGTCTTCATTAACCAACAAAGATCAACCTAAACATCGTAAAATGCGGTGTTCCTCAAGATTCCATGCTTGGCCCCAGTGTCATTTCTAATCTACGTTAATGATTTGCCAACAATTTTTAAATGCAAGTCTCACCCCTTTGCTGACGACAGCCTTCTATTGCAATGTTTTTCAACCTTTCTGCTTGGATAACGGTTGGTAAAAATTGCGTGACCACACTACCTTGCTAGCACAGGCTATGCTGTTTTTCACATAAATACAGATTATTCTAATTTAGCAAATTTATTCCTGTATCCAATTCAGTGAGAATCTTGATCTGAACACAATCAATATGTTTCCACGCTGTAGTGATTAGATGTCTAGATAACTGCATTCTAACATATTTTTGTCATAACTCCCTGGCCCACTCGACAACTGCGCTATGATCCACAGGTTGAGAAACAATACTCTATTGCGTTCACATAATAATATGAAACAATTGGAATCTAAAATAAACTTGGAAATATGGGCGTAGGAACGTAGACCCCTGGATTTGGGAATTTGACATTTTCCTATTAAATTTTTAGCAAAAAAAGGTTATTTTCTTAGCTTCGAGTGGGTAAAATGAAATTTCACAATTTTTGGTCCCTCCTGGAAAAATCCTTGGTTACCCCTGGAAAATTCACTATTGGCCCCTGGAAAACTTTCCGACGCCCATGCGTGGAAATGCAAGAAAATCAAAATCGGATGAACGTAAATAAATCAAGTTTTAAAAATTCATCCTCATTTCTAAAATTCATCTAAAATTCTGTTTAATCTCTCCTGCGGTGGTCTTGCTTTAGAACGAGTTCATAGCACCACATACTTAGAAGTTACAAGAGATTCACGATTGAAATGGGACTTGCACATCGCTCATGTGGGCAGAGAAGTTGCCAGTGGTAGCGCCTTTTTTCCTTTTGTGGAAGCTGCTCCCTTAACTCCAATCATAATACGCTAATCTTGAAGACCAGTTACTGGTTGATTTTTATGCAGGCTGTGTTCATGATGTTTTTAGTCGAAAGGAAAACAGCAGTTCCTGCGACGCGGCAATTTGTTGATGTTTTCCATCAGCTGTTTAAAAAGTAAATCGGTATTTCACCATTCTATTAAAAATATTTCAAAAAGTTTGGCGCCTCTTGATGATTATGACGTCAAAGTGTCAGACAAATGCTACTATCACTCTTTTTATGCTCTGAAGTCAACCGTGTGTTCAAAGTAACATGCAGTAAAAACATTAACACACGGCAGTTTAAAAGTGGAATATGGAAGTCTTAATTTGAAGCTTTCAAACTGTTTTGATTTGAAGACCATGCACTGCATTTAGGAATATCAACTAACAGTACAGAAATTATATTCAGATAAAAATTATGTGACGGAACAAGATGAACTTGGAGAGAACGTTAGGTGGCCAAATGAGTTTGGGGTGAACTACGTCCGCCAACCACAGCCCAAGTTAACAAAAACAATCCAGCCCATTGTTGTGTTATTTTTTCTGAAGCATGCCAAATGTTTTTCTCAGTGTTTTCGACCTAAAATTTGTAGACAAATAACTAAACTGAATTTTTAAGAAACTGTCTTGCCTTGGCTGAGGACCTTTTCTTTCATCGTAGGCCAATTTTTACTGGAAAAATAACACAACGTATTTTGAAACAGTATGAACTGGGTTTCCAGCTGGTCATTTGCAAAACCGTTAAATAATTACACTAATTGCAGAAAAAGCTTCACACATATTCTTTACCTGACGTAGATTTCTTGCGTGAGCAAGTGCTGTTTTTGGCAGTCCTGAGGACATCGTAGTTATGCACATCACCATGAAAGTCACGAGTGCCATCATTTTCATATTCAACTTTAACATACTACATATATTACGCAAAATATCCCAGGTGACGTTGACTTGTTTCTGTGCAAGACTGTGAATTCACACAAAAGAAGATTGTATATTCTTTTTGCCAAAACCAAAAGCACAAAAGAGGTTCAACTGTTGAAGTTTTTATAATCCGTTGACAGTGATTCCACTTGAATAAGAGCTGAAAATGTCTGCTTAGTAGACGAAATATATACTCAGTGAAAATCACATTTACTGATTCATTGGCGTGGAAAGATTCCTTTCGATAAATACAATTGACATATTTAAGATTTGTGCATTTTGTAACCGAGACGTTTCTTTTATGTATCTCCGTTCATTGCTCAAAATAAAGTGAGTAATTGTGACCTGGCGAGAATATACTTAAAAGCAAATGTGTAAGCCCAGAAAACAGTTTTAGGACTTAGAGCTTCAAAACAGGCTTGGATTGATCTCAAGGATTGCTCAAAGTTAACCTTGCCCTGTTTGTTGTGACACGGCTACTGTTGGTGACATGAAAAACAAATCATATTTCAAAATAAAAAACCCTTGATACAGGGTGTTTAGAAAAGACATACCGGTAAAAAGTTGAATAATTTATTAACGCTTAAGTTAAGTTGTGTTGTTACACAAACATTCCACATTAAATGCAAAACAGTATGTCAAAGTTTCATGCCGATATCTAGACCAGGTCTGCGGCGGGAACGAATTACAGAAACCTACTCAAAATGTCGGCCGGCTCTACGTTAGTAAACTTGACGAGAGAAATTGTGAATGACTCGTCTGCATTCCTCTCGTATCATTGCTGCAATGTATTGGGTGATCTTCCTCTTTAAAATAGCAATTGTCTTGGGGTTATCTGTGAACATTGTCTTTCAAAAATCCCCATAAATAAAATAAAAATCAGGTGGGCTTATGTCGGGGCTGTGAGGAACCCATTCACTGTCAGTCCTGCAGATGATGCGTTCTGGAAAATATTGCTCTTGCCATCATAGCTTACGTTTGAGGTAGGGCGTTGCACCATACTTCTGGAACCACTGAGAGCCCCTGTCAACAACTCTCATTCGTCCAAAAGCTCTGCAAAATGTTGAGAGGACAGTAATGTAACGCTCACTATTGATTTTGAATGCTTTCTCCTGCGCAATGACTTGTTTGGAACTACTCCCTCATTTGGTCAATGTTCGCCTGGACACGTACTGACTTTGGCCTGCCTGAATGTCTTCTTCTGTTTTCACTTTTTGAGTTTATATCACAAACTGTTCCATGTTCTATAAAATTCTTCACCTACAAACGAATGATCTTCTTTCCTGGAATACTTACGTACCCAAAATGTGCTTAAAGTCTCTCTTAACTCTTACGAATGACCCATATATTTAAAATATTTTCCAACTGCACAAGTATTCTCCTCAATGTACCAAGCCGTTATAATTGTACAGTCCTCTAAACCTGTATCAGCTGTAATTCCAGAAAAAGTCCACAACATTACATCAGTATTCAAATAAATTATATGAGTTTGCTTGGCTGTAGTTTTTGGCGACACATTAAACACGACATTCGACAATCATGCTTAGTAGTAATTCGTTAACAATATTTTGAAACTCTATTATTGTGCACCTGTTTCAGAGATATGATGGCATTTTCAGATTTTCCAAGGTTTTGAACTAATTTCGAAAACAGAACACAGTTCAGTTTTCCTTCAGCAAAGCGGTTATGGTTTTGTACGGAATCAGGATTTTTTCAAGTAAACATTTGGTAATCTGTAATCAAACAGTGGCGTAGCCAGCCCAAAAATTTGGGAGGGGCCAAAAAATTTTGGGGGGGCCAAAATCCTTGACTTTAGGCGAATAATACTATTTTCTTTGGAAAAGCGCCTCTCAAAGCACAAAATGACTGTATTTTCTAAAAATATGGGGGGGCATGGCCCCTCTGGGCCCCCCCTGCCTACGCCTATGTAATCAAACACGTTTCACCTGTACGAAAATGGTTCGGCCTAAACCTCCGAAATCGTCACGCCCCTTTCTTGGCAATCACAACCTCATGTTTTTGCGCAGAAACCAGCCACGTTGATTCACCTTAATGTGATTGCAGATTAGAATCTTTGCAAATACTGATGTTCGTTAAAAGTTACTTGTGTATTATTCATTATAACAAAATTGGACGTTTTTTCCTGCAAATTTTAAGGCAGTCAGGCTTCACCTTGGAACAACTCTACGTCTACAGGAATACCCTATCTTTGTAATTTATTCAATACAATAAAAGTTCTTCACGCATTTAATTTAATTTGCTGTACTTCCTAGGCATTTTACTGAAGACAGTGGCGGATCCAAACCAGGCGGGGGGAAGTCATATAGGGGGTGCCAAAAATGTCTTCCCATGCTTAAATACCCAAATTCTATATGACAACCGTTGGTATCACACAAAATAAAGTGGTTACCTTTTGTAGGCCACGAAAGTGGCTATTTTTGTTGGTCGAACTATGCGATCTTTCAGGGCATTACCATAGTTTAAAATCGCCTTGTATTATAATTCACAAAAGTTTTGAAACGAGCCTCGAAAATGGGTTCCCATTTTTCACATGCTGCACAGTAAATAAGAACACTGTTGCTGTTCCAAACGCTCTCTTACATCTACAAAGAGTATTCAAAATATATATCCTAAGAAACCATGCTGTGCGCTAGTGTTTGACACTATTTTGGCTATCCATAGCTAGATCAGATAAAACAACGTATGAAACTTATTCCTGACACTGTTATAAGTAGAACGGTTCTTACATCAACAAGCGACATCTCAAATCCCGATAGGAGTCGAATAAATAAGCAAATGACAATCATGTTTCCGGGCGAAGTTTGTGCACTTACATGTATATGGAAAGCATATTTATTGCTGAAGCGACAATTCAAATCAAAAAGTGAATGAAAGGCATTTGCTATGACATTGCACCCATTTTACGTAGGTCTGCTGGCTATGTTGAAAAACAATCTAACATTCGCATGATAGATTCGCACATGGCCTAAAATCAAATTACCTTAAAATACATATGCCGCTAATACAGATATTAATCAAGTGTTTAACACTATTTCACATCTTCGGACATTGGACTCCTGGTGTGAAAAAAAATCAGCCCTACCAGTCCAGGTTTTAAAAGAAAGTTGTGACACTGTTCAACAAAACCAAGACACCGGCAGCCCAGCAATGTCTAATAATAGTTTGCATAACATACAAAATCCTAGTTTTTGGCTTGCGATGCGTATGTCTACAAATATTTTTCTCACATTTTCGGCCAACACAACTACAAAATTACCAACCCAAAAAGTTAAATTGTTTATCGATGTTATTGTTTATCTGTTGCAATCTTAGCCAGACAAATAGCAAACAAGCTGAGTATGCCTGCAAACTTTACGAACCACATGCTTTTTGTCATTTCCTTATCTTGGCTCACTTTTATATCATAGCGTAAATGTTTACTACAACAGAAAGACTTACGCAGTTTCGTAATATGCATTGAAAACTCAGCGCTGATAACAGAGTTAAAAGCAGAACTGTCGCCAGAAAGTCATCAATAGGGGACTTTACGTTTGTACTGGGGGGCTTTAGGTTCGTGCCGGGGGCCTTGACATTCAAAGTTGACAAAAATTCCACTAACTTATAGTGTTTCATATTTCAATTTGGGGTGATTGGAGTTTTGTTTGGGGGGGTAAGTCCACCAAAGTCACCCCGTGGCGACGGGACTGGTTAAAAGTAAACTAGGAAAGTGCCAGACATTCCCAGTATTTGCAGTACCAAATAGTCTATACCTTATCACTTTTGTCAGAATAGTAGTTACGTTCAACAGTTTCTTTAAATTTGCAGTTGCACGACTGCAGCAACGCAACGCTTATTTCTGCAAAATCTGTCCAACACATGGCCACTTGGCAGTGGAAGTTACCTTGAGTTTGCTAGAATCTAGAGTCAGTTATGAGTTTTCCATATTGTGTTCCTATTATTCACGATTGCCTTTCCTTACAAGGCTGCCATCAGGCATTCAAGAAATGAACGTGTAACAAAAACAGACCAATTCTGCACAACAGAGCGGCAAACCGAGAACCGTAATATGTTCACGAAAGCGATTGCGTTGGTGATTAATTACATGAGTAAAGCTGGGCATTTCTCATGCGGGAATGAAATAGCGGAACAGCAGCTCTGACTTTTCATGGTTTATGACAGTGGTTCTCAAAGTTTTTACGTTGCGACGCCTCTGGAAAAGTTTTCTGGACTTGCGACGCTCCAGCAATATCAGTTTAATCAAAGTCTTGTTTATTGATAAAACAACAAAAAGAAATCGGCGTCACATACAGTATTGCGATGTGTGGGCTTACTTATTTTCACTAGTTAGTTGAATCATGGAAGAATTTGTGAAACTGCCATCCACATTTCCCTCTCCCTCTCAAAGTTTATTCGTGATCGCTACTTGGTTTTAATCACAGCGATGGCAGAAAGTCCTGCTTCGCATAAATACGACATAGCGAAAGGGATAACCATCCGTAGTGGTCTTTTCACCACAGCTGGGTAGTCGTCATTCAATGAAATTTGGCAGGTTTCCTGAATTAAACTTTCTTGTCAGAAAACCATCACAAGCAAGGTCAATTTCGCTTTCTTTTTCTTGCAAGGGTAAGCGATGGGGTGGGTTGAACGAAAGGATCACGAATCTATTAATAGCTTGACAAATTCTCCGGAAATTACTGGGTATATTTCGACTCGAGCTTAAATTAGGCATACCATATTTTTGTGATTGAAAACAGGGACGCTTCAGAAGACAAGCCTTATTAGAGAAATGTGGTTCATATCTTACTGAGCATGTAGCCATTTTGGATTCCTGTAGCTGAGGCACCAAGAAAAGCTAAAATAATGCATTTTATCAAGAAACAAAACACTGTTTAAGCATTTGTAAATTTACATATTCGGCCAATCATACTTATCTGTAGACAATACTTTCTTCAATAAGTCTTTGTTCGATTTTATTTTCTCGTAAAATCACACGAGGAAAATACAGTATTAATTTTACTGGTGGTAATGGTTTTCACATTCTGGACCAGCATTTTGCTTCTGTTATCAGACCGCATGTTGTTCAAGATAGAACAAATTTTCTCAAGGGAGATGATGTACCAAGTGTAGGACCATGCAGTGGCGTAGCAAGGAAGGGGCCGTGGAGGCTCCGGGCCCAGGGCGGAACCTTCTGGGAGGCGACAGTTTGTTGATTGAAAATTAATTTTTGAAAGTAGTTTGATAGTTCCAACTCTTCTTTATTATTTTTACAGTAAATATATTTTTGAAAGTTTTAACTCTTCAGTTTTCATTTTTGGAAGCCCTAGACTGGTAGGCCAGCCTTAAAAAATAGGAAATGTGGCTGTGGAGTGAGCAAATTGAATGAATGTTTACTCAAAAGTATCGGTCAAATGCACTTTGTTAAAGTGCCCCAATATTTGTTTTGAAATCAGGGCTTTTTCAACATACTTGGGGAGAATTTTCCTCCAATCTCTCCACCTTCCTCTCCAGCCAAAGCCACCTCCCTCACCCCAGTCACAATTTTTTTGAACAAAGCAAAGAGATGACATTCGACCGCATATTAGCAAACGTCACTGATCCAGTAGAAAAAATTTTTAATCTAGCAGTGAGCTGGTTTTCTAGCAGAATTTTGAAAACCGTTTGGCAGGTTTAGCAGGCAACGAATTCCTGGCAAAAAAATGTTTCAACAGTTTTTGGAGATTAAAACCTTACATCTTCTTCATCATAAAATAATTTATCTTCTTCAAAACGCTGTAAATTGGGCAAAACCAGGCACAACCAGCTGCCTTTAATCATTTGGAATTTATTTTATGAAACAACGAAGGTGCTTCAATCAGATAATTACGTCATAATTAAAAGTAATTAGATGGCTTGGTGAAGCTTTAAATGATTTGCTTCTGTCACGTGCTTAGTGAGCGCGTTAAGTAAAAAGATTACATTGCTAGAATATGTTGTTATCCCCCGATACGTGTGAAAAGTTCAACTGGTTCAGTTACGCCGGTGGTGGTAAGTAGTAATGTCTGGTAAAAAAAACTCCTTGGTAAGCCAAAGCAATACAGTACTGTATTGTTGAAAGCTTCGACATATATGCTTGCAAGATTCAGAGTTGGAAATTTGGCTCGGTGCTAACTACTGCCTACCGTTCTGATTCAAGAAAAGCCTATTGCAAAGTTGGCAATAATGCAATCATCTAGTACAGATAGATTCTGCGCTTTCAATTGTAAAAAAGATCAAAGTAATAAAGAAAATTTGTCAGAATAAACATCGTTCGGAGCTATTAAAACACTTCGGTGCCCTGTCATTTTCAATCGTGGATTTACGTTTATGTTGCAACACTGTTTTCCTGTTTACAGCCAGTTTATAACTGACTATTGTAGCCTTCATTTGCCTGATGCAAAGTAAATTAAAATTTGTGCAATGCGTTTATTAGTAAAACGCAATCATGAGACGGTAAATGGCCTACCTGCTGTCAACATGATTGCACTTAAACAAAAACTGTTATTTTAGTAAAGTTATCAAACTGCACTGAATTTTACTCTTTATAGCTCATTGAATAAAACTGCACTGAGTTTACTTTTGTGCGACGCCCTTGGAAAATTAAAACGACGCACCAGGGCGTCGCGACGCACAGTTTGAGAACATGGGTTTATGAGATTGCGCACTTTGAATACAATCGTGCCACAGTTTGCATACTGATCCATAGACAGCTTTCTGCACCCATACGAATGGTATCACCCATATTTTCATGTACTTACTACCAGAATCATAAGAACCATTCCGCTTCCTCGGCGTTATTGTCGCAATTCTATCGCAAAGACGCCAGGGCTGTACCGAAGTTAGATGGCGCCTGAGGCAAGAAACAAGTTTGGTGTTCCCACGTTCGAACGTGAGATCTTTCGGGAACACATGTACTGTAATGAAGAAAGTACTTGTGACATTGGGAGTTTTCGGCGCCCCCTCATTGGTTCGGCGCCCGGCGCATTGCGCCATTTGGCCCCTTCGTTGCATCCCTGAGAGAGGCAAAGTTGTCTGCAAGCGTTGAGCCTGCTTGGTGCTTACAACACACAACACAGTGCACGCATTTCCATCGATTACGCAAAAATTTATTTCGAATGTTGCATCCCTCAAATCTTACCAATATCCGACCGTGGGCGTCGGTGTAATATAGCATTTATCACAAAAATATTGCAAAGGCGTTGCCGAAAAATGGAATAGTAAATTCGTTTCTGCAGAGGAAACTTGTTCAATCGTAAAAATCCATAAAATTGCCAAAAGGCCAAAAAGAAAAACAAAATTTTGTAGGCCGACCTACTTGAAACAAAGCCGGATTTTTGAACTTTGGCCTAAAAAAAGCTAACCTTGCAAACCGGCTAACTGCCGATCGCAGTGATACGGCAATGCTGTTTTCATGTCTGGCCACGTAAGAGTACAAAGGAGAATTCTGGATATAAATCAGCAGGTTCTATTCGTCAACTGTGAGTGTGACAACCACAGTTTGACATAGTTCATTCAGTTTCACAGGATTCGAAGATGTTGACATTTTAAGAGCTATTGCATGTATAAACATTGCTTATGTTCAACTCAGCGATGGCAAAGAATGAAGCATGTCCTGTCTCTTGCAGTCAAGCAAGAATCCGACGGTCGCTGAAGCGCAACGTTTGAAGCATAGGTGTAAGAGCAGTCAAATTTTTAGGAGTGCGAAGGATTTTTGCCCAAATTTGCTCGAAAAAGCTTTGGGCCACTTTTTGTGCGAATATTTTGTCATGAAGACACATTTTTCGGATGACCTCCAAAAAAAGAGCTTCATGTACTTTTGGGCAGGATTTTTGCAAAGCAAACACGTTGGGCGCCATTTCTTTCACAGAAAAGCATGTGGGGCGCCATTTTTGTCCGTATTTCTAGGGACTTTGCACAGATTTTTATGGATTTTGCGTATATTTTCACAGACTTTGCCCACCTTTCCACGGATTTTGCCCGGAGTTTCACCAAATCAAAACTTTTGGGGGTGCGCTTGTAGCCCCTGCCCCCCGCTTCCTACACCACTGGTTTAAAGATGTGAAAGCGGTTTATCCCAGGCCTTGAAGAAGTTATCGAGTTATTGGAAATCATGTTTGAAGACACTGGCGAAATACCAGAAACCAGACGTGATGCGGAAGACTTTCTACAAAATATTTTCAAGTTTAGTTTTCTTATGCTTTTGGCATTCTAGTATAATTTTTTGATTAAAATTGACCGTGTGAAGAAAAGGCTCCAAGATCCTTGCATGAACTTCCATGAAACATCGAAAGATGTGGATACTATGAAACAGCATTTTATGAAAAATAGGGAGAAACTGCGTGAAGACGCTTTAACCAGTGGAAAATCACAATGTGAGATTGGGAAGTGCGAGTGCAAAGCCGAGTAAGAAGGGAGAAACTGGATGGAAAAAAAATCATGATACAAAAGTTTATCCGCAGAAAAAAAAACTACAAGAGTGATGAAAAGTGTTGTGGGCCCTCGTCTACAGGAATCGTGAAATAGATTCACTCGCTTAAGCGGACTCAACTCAAGACTTGGCTTCTTACTGGACACTAAATATTTGCTGTGTAACGAAAGTGTGAACAACAAAAGTCTTGACGAAGAATGCATCTCACTGAGTAGATTTTACTGTTCCGATCTATACAGTATTGAACTGTACGACGAGAGTTGTGACTGCAGTATGTTGGCACGAAGTGGTGTAAACACGATACTGCACACAGCGTTGGAACTTCTGACGTTTATAGCAGAGTCGTCGCCAGAAAGTCTACAACAGGGGACCTTACGTTTGTGTAGGGGGGTTCACGTTTTTTTTTTTCCAAACCATCGCGTTGCTCTGCAAATTATTTTGACAGTCTGTGTCAGTCGCCAGCTGTGAACGTTCATTCACCAAACTGAAGTTCGTTTTGACACATTTGCGGTCTTCTATTGGGCAAGATCGCCTTGACGGTTAAGCTGTGCTTAATTGGCATTGAAAAAGACACATTGCATAAACTTGATTGTTATCGAGTAACAGACGACTTTCCTTCGTCTAAACTTCTAAAGCGAGAAAAGTAAAACTTTAATTAGATCTAAGACCACGGGTTATCCTTGATATAGTCTTATCCCCAGTTACCTTCTTGTTGATATTTATCGCAAAGCAATGTCAGAAAAACAAAAAATTTTAAACGGCAAAAACCCGGCGCTAAAGAGAAGGTAGATGGTGTTCATGCCATATCATGTGTCTACTCGAACACTAACTGCCTCAAACTTCTGTTTCATCAAGATTATTGGCATCATGGGCGCAATTTGGTGGGGGACACGGGGGACGTGTCCCCCCACTTTTTTAGACGGGGGGGACATAATATGCCATCCCCACTTTTTCTCGTAGGGTTTGTATTTGGAGAGGTTTCAAAACTAAGTGTTACATTTGTCACGTTTTATGTGAAGAGTTTTTCATGTTAGATATTACACATCCCTATGTTGATGTTGAAACAGAGTTTGGTGTGGTATCACTGATTCTGATATTTTTATGAATTTTTACTTCAAAAATGATTTTTAGCATTTTGCAAGTTTCTAGAGACCGCAAAAGATTGTTTACTGCCTCTGTCCGACATTTATCTACAGTGGTTTACTGTAAGAAGGTCGCTTTCTTGAAACAGTGAAGTTTAACGGCTGCGCACGTAAGAGACCCCAGTACAGCCGTGATTTGTTTCGTGCAAAAACGTTGGCTAATTTGCTTTAATGTAACGGTGGTTGTCACGTATTGAGAAACAGACAGCGCAAAACTTAAAGATGCAAGCGTAACCTATAATCTTAGAGTTGCATTTTCAGGCAAAAGTCTGCGAAGTTTTTGCCGAAAACAAACAGCAGCACTATTGTGGAGATTAAGTTTTGGGATGGGTAGTTTTGCAAAAGACTGTCTTCAACCACTAGTAAACAGGATTTCCATCAAAACTTTAGAGAAGTATTGACCTAGTTATATATTGTCCCATAGCTCAAAACTTAATGACTTGACTAGGAATTGAAGATAGTTTATACATTTAGCCTTTTTTCTTGTATGTCATGACAAGGGTGACCAACAAATTCAAAAGATATTTGTACCCACAATGCAGCAATGCTTTCATCCAAGTGCG
>JGI24022J15233_10005272_pt1 | contig 13658 bp, 6 predicted proteins | sample Ectturendosymbi2_FD_15233 | JGI IMG/M metagenome (IMG submission 15233) | reverse complement strand
TCTCTACTACCGCGATGTATGTATCCTCGTCTTCCTTCATGTATTTGCGTATTCCATGTTACTGCGATGCATGCTTAAATTCAAGCGCCTTGCGTGTGGGATAGACAACGTTACTCGATACAATACAATTTTAAAGGGGCCAAAATTAACTGTAATGCATCAGCACTTTTTTTCAAAGGGCCCCCCAACGTTACTGATTTCTAGTGCTTCATATTTCAATTTGGGGGGTCGATGCTTTCTTTGGGGAGATAAGTCGTGACAGGACTGAATTTTGGGGCCCTGTGACAGCGTGGGCCTCTCCCAATTGGGGGTATGGTGGGCGGGTGATAGGGCTCTGACTTAGAAAACGCTACAAATAAATAATTTTGCATTAAGAAAAGGCAGATATTGTTTTCTAAATATGCTCTGGCAATGCATGATGTGCTACCTTAGTAATGAAATAACATTACCTAGCCTGACCCTTCTTTACTGAGATGCACTATTCATATTGGTGTCTTTTCTTTATTTTTTCTATTATTCATCAGGGCATCTGACAAGAAAACCGTATGGTTATTTCAGATGTCCTGGGAACAAAATCCACGCCGTTCTAATGCGGTTTGTTTTCTGTGGCATGATTTGATATTTGTTTATAGTTGCTCCCAAATAAACAGAGACTGGTCTCTCAACAATGGTGAAACTAAGTAGATTTTAGTTTAGGATAATAAGTTATGGTGTTATAAGGCAGGACTATCAGAGTTAGTATCTTAATACCAATTCTGGTTCTATTTAATTCCAAGATACAAGTTTGGACATTTTGGTACATACTACTTTTATGTGCATCGCCATTATTTGGTATTATATTTGATAATGGACTTAAAACAGAATAAACGTAATTATAAAAAGAAAGTCGGAAGATGTCGAGATACTGAACGTTAACTTGTAACAAGAATTAAACCGTAGCAAGCAAGTCTTAATTTTGTTTACATTTCGTTCAAGTAACTATAAGCTTGCTCACCCTAAACTCGATGGCTAATTCGATTTACGACTTTAGTAAGTCGTAAGATGTGCTTTTAGTTAAGAATTTTGTCGAGCACCATTTTATATTCTAAGTGCCGAAGAAACATAAAAACAATTCAGTAGTGTTATGCCTTATGAATGAACGTAAAACCATACATAACAAGTGAAAGTGGGTTTCACAACAGTTATCGATAAGTGAGCACATGCTCTTATTCTTACTAATAGTCTTGCTGTTTTGTCTTTGATTGTGAATAGAAAAATGAAATATTAAATTGCAATGAGTACAATTTATATTTTTACCATATCAAGTCAGGACATATCAAACTGGGCTATTGTGGTAGGTAAGGTTAGGTTAAATTTTGGTTAGGTTAGTTTTAAGGTTAGGTTAGCGTCATTTTGGTCTGGAATCTGATATGGAAAGCTAATTTTTCTGAAAATATTTTTTGACGAAAATTTCATTTACCCAAAAAATGTCATTTGGATATATTTATACAGTGAAAACCCGCTGGCACGACCACCCACTGGACTGCAATCAATTGGTCGTGTTAGGGGATTTAATCACGTTTACATTCCATAAAGGTATTATGTATTAGCTTCCCAAACGTTCACATCACTTTTCGCAATTTTCTGTCCATGACAACATCAAACTCCAGTGGGGAGTGATCTGTTCCAAAAATGAAAAGAATAAAATATGAAGTTCGAAACTGCATGGGTCAACAGCGGCTCAGTTTTCTCTCCCTGATGAGTATTGAAAATGATATTATGGAGGTGCTAACAGTGACATGCAGGGAGGGGGCAAACGGGGCGACGCCCCGGTGATCCAAAGCAGGGGGAACCCAANGAGGGAAACTACAAAAATTTAAATTCTATAATTAGATATTTTTCCCATTTTAAATCTGCTAACACATGCTGCATGGATTTAATATTTCAAAACTTGTTTTTTGCCAACACTACTTTTTACGTAGTCAACTGCCAGGAATTTTCACATTTTTCCATACCAGGGACCTATACCCTAGGTGTGCGCCGCACACCCAATCAAACTGATAGTGACGTGACTTTTTCCAGGTTGTACGATCAAGGGAAAATCACAGAAAAGGCTTGAAAGATAATCATGGACGCTCAATTAATTTTAGGACAACTTTCAAATCTGTCCTATTTCAACTTGCTTGATTTAGCTGACTTTTTGATCAAGTGGAAGTCTGACTAATTTCTCATTTCTTTTTATGATGTAGCATTCCTGGGTGTACGCTGTTACAGCCGCACACCCGTGCTTGCAAAATGTGCATAAAATTTTCGTCATTAATTGGCAGTTTAGGCGGATTAATCATAACGTCTCACACACATCCGTATCTGTTCTGTCAACCCAGTAGTTGTATCTATAGGCTAACAGTCACATAATAAAAAAAATAATTTTTCTTGCGTAGTTTATACACCTTCTCAATTCCTGTGTAGTTCAGCAAATTTCAAAGTGTCGACCCTGGGTTCCCGCCATCCCAGCCGCATATTCACTTTGCTCGACTGCTATTCGACGAGGCTTTCGCGCAGACTGTTAGTTCTGCAGATGTGAAATGCGCTGACGTAGAACTGTGTTCTGCTGCCATGTTTTAACGCGTTGCCGGATAATTTTGCAGTTACTGCATGAACTGCTCTGTCGTAGCGTTGACTGCTGTTTTTCCCCGGTCTCCTAGCTCGAAGCACTGATATCTATTTATGTTCATAAGTGACACATTATATAGCAACGAGTAAGGAGAGTGCGTGTAAAATAAAATGCAGATTGCGTCAACAGACTTCGCCGAAACGTTGTTTTGCAAACGCAAATATGACGTCATATTTCTGACGTTACATAAACAGCATATATCCAGTCACAATGACCACTATACGCCACTGCTCAATAATAGAATTTGTCAGGGGACTTACAATCAAGCAGTCGCCCCGTTCATCATCAGAATTCTGTACGTCACTGATCACTAACCTTCAGTGATTTCATCAGCGACTTTGCTCTTAAAAAAGCTCACAAAAAGTCCATGTAATGTAACCAAACACCAGTCCAAGATGAAGGCTTATCATTTCATTTACGCAAAAATTATATTGTATGCTAAATCCATGAGCTTTGTTTGTATTGTGATTTCGATATTAGTTAATGATTCATTTTTTTTTGCTCAAGCTTTATTTATTTCAATAATACCGTTACTTCAGTTTGTTCATTTAGTGTTTTTGCCCTATCAACGACATTATATATATTTATTTATATATATATACATACCAAAGGCCCCCTTTCTAAGTTTCAGCCAGGGACCCCATACAACCCTAATCCACCCTGGTGCGAGGTGTTGTTTTCTGACCAACCTTCAGTGCAACAGTTTCATGTTCGCATGCAACATGTTTGGCGGGCTCGTGCGAAAAGGCTCCACAAGAAATACACTGTTTTTACAGCGAAACGTCCGCAAATTCCGATGGTTTGTGAGACTATGTCAGCTGTTGGTACCAGAGTTGTAAGCGGGCCTATTTTCAAGCCCGAACCCGTTCCTAACGCGATAGTTATTTTTGAAGCCCGATTTATGCTCGAAAGCCAAAATTACCGAGTGAGTCAAGCTACGTACAACTGTGGGGTGTCAAAAAAGTGTACGGGTATAGATGCAGGTACACGGTTTTATCACACCCAAAATAGCAACCATCTTCACCAAAACATCGGCTTAAACAAGCACAATCTTATGCTTGGGAGTCCACGATAATGCTGCAGAATGTAATGTTTCTCATGAAAAAAGACACGTATCACGAAACTATCCAAGATGGCGCTATTATCGTCATAAAGTAACTCTCGAGGATAGCGCTATGGGCATGAAAAGCCGGTTGTTTGTAGGCCATCATTTCCTGTAGACCGTCGCGTTTGTAGTCCATCGCGTAAGTGATTGAACTTTTCAAAGCAACGCCATCGCGTGCTCATTTCCTCACCGCTGTCGGCTTCTCAAAATGAGTGTGAGACTAATCCTAGCAGAGAACAAAAGAACGCAACTGTGTTTTAAAATAGAATTACCTGAAGAAAAGTCACAATCACTTTACTCACAGATGTCTTCGTGGTGAGCACAACAAATCGACATGGTGAAAGAAAAAATCCTTACTATGAATTATTAAAAAGTTTTGTATGCAGGACCGAAATCGGCCCGAAACATTTTGACAAACTTAAGCCCGAGCCCAGGCCGACTTACAACTCTGGTTGGTACTACGGTTGTCCACGTTTTGGTGCCTGGAATGACCACAAATGAAACAAAATATGTCAAGGTTTTAAGGGAAAAGTCACAATTGCGTATGTCTGTTCATCTAGGCATCTTTTTCATGCATGATGGGGCCCTTGTCACAACAGAAAGCTTGTTAAGAATTTCTTGGGATGAAAAAATTTGAATTTTGGGCTGGGCCAGAAGTTTACCAGATTTACATCTCATTCAAAATTTGTAAAATACTGTTAAAAAGAAAGTCTAAGCAAAACAGCTAACAAGCCAAAATCACTTGTGACCACTATAAAAGACTTTTGGACTAAAGAAATCTTTTACGAATACTGCATGAAGATTGCGGACAATCTGCCTTAATTAACTGCAGCGCTGTTAGGGAGCTGTTGTGGACACACAGAATACTATTTTCCTCACAAAACTGTTTCATTTGTTTGTTCATGTCGTATTCTTACACATTTCATAGAAATATCGATGTTTAATTTTAACAAGTTAAGTAAAATATGAGTAAAATTGCAAAAATGCGTGATTCACGTAAGTGGTCTTAAACCTTTGCACAGCACTTCAAAGTGAATGTATTTTGGCAGTCAACAATTTTGTAGCAACTGTAGCACTCAATGGAAATCGCGGTACTCAGCACGAATTATCCGCTTCAAGAAATATTTCAAAAGAAATTGTACCATTTCAACAGAAATTCCCAACTTAGGAGTGTGATGTAAAAAAGTGATCCAACTTCCGGAGCCGGAGTCGGACAAAAAATCCGACTCCGACTCCTGGTGTTGTTAAAAATCCGACTCCACCCAAAAAACTCCAACTTCGCAACTCTGCAAAAGGGCCTTTTGGTGGAAAAGTGCTGGAATGGACCTTGATTAAGACGCACCGGAAAATTTAGGATGTACAAAGAGCAAAGAGAATGTGCATGCGTTTGTTTACGTTTAAAGAGATCGTGCCAAGGTTGATTGAGCAGGATGACGTCATAACCTTATGAGTGGGCGCTGAAAATGGATCTTGCCTTGGGCGCTGGAATGGTTTGCGCCGGCCCTGCCTATCTTCCAAGGCAAGTGCATCAGTAGCCAGGGTTGCGGAATCGCAAGGAGTCGGAGGTTTATGGGTGGAGCCGGAATCCTAAGAAAACTAGGAGTCGGATTTTTACCCGACTCCGAAAGTCCAATGTAATCATTTTTTACGTCGCACTCCTAAGTTACGACTCGTAACTTACGAGTCCTGACTCGTGCCTGTAGAAACGGTGCAACTTCTTGAAACTTTTAATGAAAAGTTTTAAAAGAACAATTTTAGCTCGATTCTTTGCCATTGTTCACACTTGACAGCAAAGTTCACTCACGTTATGTTAAGGAGTCGGAGTTGGGAGTCGGAATCGGAATTTTTGGAAAGATCGGAAACTTTTAGAAACTAGGAGTTGGAATTGGAGTCGGACATTTTACCTCCGACTTCGCAACCTTGGCTGTAACAAAGGCTGCACTGAAAGACGCTAGCTTAATTACGGATTTGAACAAAACCTATGTCATTAATAAAAACCACTTGCAAAGGGAAAAGTACAGAGACAAAGATTGTGAAGAAACAATATTTTTCAAGTTAATTGACGGGATCTACATAAATGAAAAAAGGACCCTAGCTTATTGATTGAACATGATGCACAAGCTGGAAAATATTATCAAAAAATTGAGCTCCAACAACACGTTGTTGTTAGTGAACCTGATGCTTGTTACTTAACATATGTCGCTCCACAAGATGGTAGAGGAATTACCATAGCCAATGCGATATATGATACTATTAATCAAATGTACCGAATTAAAGGACACGCCGAAAGTTCTTGGAACAGATGAAACTGCATCAATAACGGGAATCAAAGCTGGATTCATCAGGTGCTTGGAAGAGAAACTGGAGAGACCATTGCAATGGGTAGTCTGCCTTTTCCATTGCAACGAGCTGCCTCTAAGGCATATGTTTCTTAAACTGGGTGGAGCAACAAAAAGTCTTAACAGGTTTTGTGAGCCTGTGGGAAAGAAACTGAATGGAAAAGTATCAACTTGGCTAGTGAAAATTTTTGAACTAATTGAAAATGCAAATTTTGCGAAATTGCCTGATGATATTGTGGATGATCTTAATTTATATCAATATTACGGATATCGATTGTGCCGTCATGTCAGTATACTTGGACCCTGATTTGCAGAAGCTTCAAATCGGCCCCATCGTTCAGACAAGATGGCTGACTTTGGCCTGCCGCATTCTTCGTTTCTACACATCAACAAATCTGCTTCCAAAAAGTTTGGTGCAACTGACAATTTTTTGCTTAAACGTTTACTTTCCAACTTGGTTTATATAAAACAAATTGGATAATTAACGATGGGTAAAACTTTTTTTCAAACCTATTGAAAGGATGCATCAATTTTTAAGTGACAAGGTAAGGGAATTTTTAATAAAAGAGCTGCAGAAAATGCATATTTTGCACATTTAGAAAATGTAATTCTTAGAATGTTAGCTGAAGATGATGAGGATTTTCGTCGAACAGGAGTGGATAAGACTTTAGAATTGAGCAGTGAAATATCAGCAACCACAGAGATGGAATCATCTACCTTAGAAAGCAATAGAAAAGACGTTGTCAGACAATTTCGGGTTCCAAAGGTCAATGTAGAAGTTCATAAATCATAAACACATTTATGAGCTTACAAATCTCGACAGCATCAAGGATATTTCTCAAACACCTGTTTTCATGGATTGGAATGATACTGTGATTGCTGAAATACTGACCAGACCTCTAGTCCTGCTGCACCGTATCACAGCCAAGCTGCGGAAAGACAAGTTAAACTAGTAACTAAGGCTGCTTCTGTTGTGACCGGATATGAAGAGTGAGATGGCATGATCCACCAAAAGATTAAATCCAACCTCCTGTGAGAAAAATTGACTAAAAACAACAATTAGTTTAAAACTAAAATTTTACATACATCAATAGTAGCTATGGTAACACAAACACAAGCTGCGTAATGTGTCGTACGGTGTGATTGTGTGATTGTGAAAGACAAATTCATATGAACTTTGGTTTTTCTGCAATTGTGCTGAACTTACCCAATAATATAATCTCAATCTGTTAACTGCTAACTTCTGTATGAGAAACTAAGAGCACCAAAGTTATCCCAATTCCATATAATTCTTCCTCACATAATGCAATTACGTTTGACGTTTTGAAAAAATATGACTAAAACGTAAATACAAAAAAAACATAAGCATGAAAATAACATAATGTGAATAATATAACATAAATGAGCAAAAATGGTTAAAAATGAATTTTTTTCCGAAAACAACAAATACTGTTGGGTTTACGAAAGACTTCTCAAGAAGCAAATATAATATTGGCATTTCTGAGCTTTTTGAGATTACAATGAACTTCTGAGTATTTGAGACTACTACGTCAAGCGTTATGTCAATTTTATGAGATTTTAGCTTTTCGTGACCTTTGTCACGTGGTTGCACGATCGTTGTTAGGAAAAACCATCCAAAATCGGTTTCAAATATGTTTAAAAAAAAACTCTTTTTTTAATTTCAAACAACTTTTTTTGGCCCACGATAATAAAAAGTTATTTCCTGGAAATCTTCGCTTTAACGATGATTTTGAACGTATAAAGGCAATTTCCTTTTAGGAAAAAACTAGAACGCTCTTTTATTGTTCGCAGCTTGTTTTTCAAATTTGCTGGATTGTCTAAATATTTCTGATGCTAACAATGCTGTAAGTTTTTTGACTAATTGATCGCTTGGTGTTATTTAGTGTTATTGAGTTGCCTAACTCTTATTACTGGATTCAACAATCAAGCAGTAAGTTTTCAAACAGTACATTGCAGTTCTGTCAATTCCACTGACGGTTTTTGATGACAACTCTGAAACAATATCATTTCCTATAAGACGAAAAGAGTGATTTTTATAATCATCTGCATAATCTACTAATAGCTTAGGCCCTCACTGGACTTCTTCAGACCTTAGAAGTGGTGCTAATATCCACTATCAACAGTCTTCCTCCACTAAAATACAGCCAATATCACCAACGAGAACTGCTTAAGAAAAGAACACAACAAAATTTACAACGAAACACGCAATTTTGCTGTCGTTACGAAAAAGAAAATTACTGTAGTTGAACTCTTTCAAAAAGATGAACTAACATAAATCTTTTGATCTGTTTCTCGAAGCTTATGTGCGTTAACTGATTAGCTGTATTGAAACAACGGAAGGCATAACTGGCATACACTGCTGGTGAGACGTTTCACACGAATTAGCCATCGAAGCAAGAAGCTGAAGCATAGTATTTAATTTGGTGCAGCTGCACTGGTTAATAAAGTGAACGCATGTTTGGCGAGAAAACAATGAACTTACGCAGAACATGGAATGCCAAAAGTTTGAACTGAAATTCTTCTAATATTTAATTTCTGCCACTGTAAATTGCCAAGAAAAACGATGAAACTTATTTAGGATTTTCATCAGTTGACTATAGTAAGCTAAACAATGTTTTCAGAACAACTAGTAATTCTTACATAAATTTCTGAGTATTTGGTTAATACGACTGCGTCACCTCTGTGAAAACCGATTACTTAAACACAGATTTGTGCTCGTCCAAATCATCGAAAACTCATGAAAGCAGAGCCCAGTCGGCTGATTCAACGAAAGCACGAGGTAAGCCTAGATCCTTCAATTGTGATACGCTCGAATTACACAGTTTGAAGTTTGTGGTACGCTTGAATTGCGCAGTGAACGCGCCCATAATACAATGAGAAAAACAAGCAAATGGCTGAAAGGAAACATACAGGAGAGAAGATAAGTCAACCAACCGGCAAAGTCGAACCCTGGTGCGACTTTCGCTAGCTGTAGCTAACCTTCGCCGCACTGGCAGTGATCTCTGTAAAGAATTCCACAAAAGCATTGGGGCAAAATGTGATCCTTCAACCGTGTGAACATTTTTGTGAAAAATAGCTTGAGAAGGTGCAAAGCTTGAAAGAGACCCAAGATCAGCAAAAAGCAAAGACGTGCCAGGATTCCTTGGGAAAAAGAAAATTGTACATTGTGGGCTTGACCATAGGATATGTTTTTTTTCTGTAGCATAGCTTTTCGGTGGTAAAAGTACTTTTCCCATACAATATCACACAGGGAATAATTACGTGCCAAAGAAACCCCACGAAATTTTCAGTCGTCATTGTATGTTTTCCCAACAACAAGCATGATGGTTTGGGGAGGTTGTGTAACTGTGAAAGAATGATGAATGCCACTGAATATGCAGCAGCCGTGTTGGAAGTCAAAATGCTCGCAAGTGCTGAGAATTTGTTTGCTGTAACGAAAAGTGGATGTTCCAAGATGATAATGCAGCGCGTTGTCAAGCAAAGTTGGTGGCAAAGTAAATGGAAGCCCATGGGGTGAACAGGATTACATGGCTACGATTCCCAGACAGCAATCACATAGAAAGTTTATGGCATCGCATCAACACAATCGTTGTCGAAGAAAAAGTATTAAATAAAAGACCTCAAATAAAAGAGCGCTAACCCAAATGATCAACCGAACTTGACATCAAACTGTGACTCCCAAAGAGATTCGTAACCTGGTGTACAGAATGCCAACACTATACAAAGCAGTGATTGTAAACAAAGGATATCGCTTTGTTTTGCACTGATAGCATAATAAATCAACATGTTTTGGTTGAAAAGTCCTAGCGTTTTTGGTAGAAATTTGCATCATACCCATTTACTGTGGCCTAATTTATAAAACTTACAAAAAACAGTTGAAAATCAAATCTTCTGAATATCAAAATTGTAAAATGATTTTAAGTCTCAAAGTTTCAATATTCTCTATAACATTACGCATTTATTGATGCGGATTTAATATCTCACAGTGAATCGAATAGACGAGTTTCAGCGACGCAGGCACGCTGTTTAGCGTTTTTAAGTTTTTTGACATTTTAGACGTTTAATTCGGTTTCAGCATAAGCGTCGACATTTGTTGAACAGATGTCAGCATCAGTTAATTAATCCGCTGGTTTGGTAGCTGACATCACAGCGCATCTTAACTCTTGCAAAGCGAACTGCTCGTTCGGATCCTGTAAACGCCATTTCAAACAAGGCCCCCTAGCCTAGAGAGTCTCGCTAGGCGCACCTGTTTCAAGTGATGTCTGCTGGTTGCGTGGCTGTTGCTTTTTGAACACCTCGGTTACTTGGAAAGTTCTTCACTGGGCACGCAGCCTCTTCCTTGCTGTTGAGTTTTGGCGTAAACGGGGAGTGTAAACTAATTTTACTGAATTGCTGTCGTCGTTTTCAATAAAAAGACTTGCGCAGACAACGTCAATGTAACAATCAACTAACCTTCATAAAGCTGAAATTTCGTTTTGAGTTAAAAATAGCAACAGTTATTTTTCTCAAAACCTTCGTAATATTATATCTTGCTTGATCCAGAAAAATACTGTTGTTCAAGCAGTTACGGAAGAAATGCCAGTGGTATTCACTAACTGTTATCCGATATGTAGTCGCAAAGTTTATATGCCATTTCGGATCGGACCAGAACAAAGAATGTTGAGCTCGTGGCAGCTACGCCCGTAAAAAGGAGGTGGTTCGTTGACATTGCGGCGGCACATTTCATATGAAGTTAACTTCTACTCTCTTTCAGCAGCATTTTTACGTTCACCCTCTGGTGTTTTATTCTGCCCCCGGCTTTCCTGCATCGTTTGCTCAAGTTTAGACACCGTTTAAGCGAGAAAATGTGCCGAAGGAATTCAAAGCAACTATCCAAGGCCATCCTTCTTCGGTTGATAGTTGGCTTGGCGGTGGCTCAGTTGCTATGACTACTTTCGTAAATGTTTGTCATGGTAGCTTGTTGTATAGGGCTGGGACAACAAGTACGTACAGCGCAGATTCACCGAAAAGCAAGCGTTTGGGTAAAGATTGCCGATTTCATNATTGTTGCAATAGAAAAGATTTAAACCAGTGGTTNCTAAACTTTTTTGATGCNTTCCTCCCTTTGCTCATTTTGGAACTTTTATTTCCTCCCCTTATTGTTCGGGTGGTTCGTAGGCTATTAACTACAATTGGAACAATGGTCTTTATTGACGACAGTAACTTGATTAGTAAAAGCGGGACAAAAAGAATTTGTTGTCAAAAAAAGGCACCAAAGTTTGTAACAAAAACGTGTGATAGTCCACTAAATAAATTACAAATATAAAGTAATATAACTAATTGAAAGAGCCAATGTCAACTTAAAACAGAAGTACAACACTTACAAGAATAGGCAACTTAACAAGAAAGTGGAAATTCCTTCCCTGAACTCATGAAATTCCTCCCTTGGGAACCACTGATTTAAACGCTGCTGTGAAAGCGCGATTCGCACTTGCGATCTAGACTCAAGTAGGAAAAGTTTTTTCATCATGAATACGATGCTTTCAATTCCTATGCATTTTTATCAGGCTATCCTCATAGTTTTGTTAGTGCTAGACTTTGCCAGTATTAGGTAGTCTTTGTTAAGTTGAAAATCGCACATTTTCTTCAATTACAGTGTAAACTCGTCTAGCGGACATCCTCATTCAAGTAAGATATTACTGTTTGGAAAATTGTTCTGCTGCATAACTGTTGCAAGCAGACGGCACATTAAGTTATAAAACTGGATTTGCTTGCCAACTAACAAAACTGCTCTTCTTGACCCCAAACTTCAAGCAATCATCAAAAAAAGCACTCAATCCGAATGGATTAAAAAAGCAGGACTAAATCTCTGACTGTTTTACCTCTAGCCGAAACCGTTCACTTAGCAAGACTTGAAAAACTTTATTTTCACCAAACCTGGGGCCGGCATTCTTCGCGATGCAGAAATATATCACGCACATCATCACCATGTGAAAACAGGCATCTTAGCTTTGTTTGATTGATGTTTCCTTGAATTGACTTCATCGGCGTTTCGATGGACAAGCACGTCTATCAGCTGTTAAAACTGTCATCCAGTGGCGTAGCTAGCCCAAAATTTTGGGAGGGGCTAAACATTTTGACTTTGAGCCAGCAACAGTATTTAGATTGGTACACCACCTCTCGAAACACAAAACAACAAAATATGCTAGAAGTTTGAGGGGCATGACCGCTTTGGCCCTCTTGGTTACGCCTATGCTGTCATCCTCCTACCTTCATTATGAAAAATTCTAAGTTCGCTGTAGGCTTTCGAGAAATCAGCAAAATGGACTCTGCTTTTATCATTTTGCAATGCTTCAAACTTGCACATTTCTGTATTCAGTCTGCACACGAGTGAAGAGCTTGAATCAATCAGCAAATTTTTAATAGGAAATCGATTTTACGTAACACTACGCATCGTCCTACCTTTTGTATAGTTTGTATCATTTAGTATCGTCAGTCTTTCTCTCTGTTTTGCCTGATAATCACTTTTTGATGTCGAAAATGCACTCCACGATTCGTGACACACACCTATTGAAGGAAACCATGCAACTGACGCTCCAAATACTTGGACATGCTTTGCTGCTCAACCAAAACCAAACTTATCATAAAACACAGTTCTTCGCTCGTGTAACGCGTCACCGAGTTAAACCGTCGGGCGCAGAATTGCCGGTCGGTTGCTCTTTCTCCATCATCCGAAGATCATACGACGGAACGTAGCATTGTATGATACTTGTCATTGGCCAAGGTATTGGAAAAAGTGCAGCTTGCACCTCTTGCTCTAGTCGCCTAAGATTCGTAAACGAAGTGGCGTGCTCGTGAAAGTATTACTTACCTTTATGCTTTGCTGCACTTTATGAATCAGCGTCAGTACGAAAATTATCAAACCAAGCTACCATTAAATGTGTTCGCAACTGATATTGAAAATATTTGCCCTCACTCTCTTGCAGTCGTATGTAACTGAATCATGACCGTGCGGTGTCAATTACGCAAAGCCTTGGTTCTTGCGAAGTAGCAAGCACGGTTGCTTGAATCGAAGTTTGAAGCTTTGTGTCCCCCGTTCAATATTAATTCTGAGATGTAAAATCTGCGACCACCCACGGTGTAGCCTAACTGAACTAATGCCTTGCCAGCTTGGTATTGTTTAAAATCCAAAGTACATTCAGCCAAGTTTTATTAAATTGTGGATTGTTGGAGCAGTATTTAAGCAAGTGCAGGCCGGTATTGTACTGTATATACCACTTTTCTCCCATCAGTACCTAGCACACCAAGCTTAAACACGCTGCGGGCTGTATGTGAGGGCGTGAATAATTTAACGGTACATGAAGGGGTTCGTCAGCGAACATGCTAGGAATGGTGACTATATTTCCGTGAAATTTTGTTGAAATATAATAATACTGCACTTAAAATAATCACGCGTAAATTACGGAAATGTCCAAGAAAACGTTGGAAATGAAATCTGTTTGAGCGACTGAAGGGCTATGTAAAGTATAACACCACCTCTCATGTTTTAATGTAGAACGTC
>JGI24022J15233_10005270_pt1 | contig 13659 bp, 7 predicted proteins | sample Ectturendosymbi2_FD_15233 | JGI IMG/M metagenome (IMG submission 15233) | reverse complement strand
AAAAACAAACTGTAACCTTAACCCTGGCATTGAAGTTGTGCATGGCAAAATGATGGCATTTAAAAGACTTGATCTGCATTTGATTTGCATGAACTTAACCAAAATTGTCTACATACACTAATTTCAATTTTTTATTACTCAAAAACAAAAAAAATTACGTATTCCATATTTTGATATATTGTAGGTAACAAATAGGTTGTGATATCCGATGGTCATCAGCATTTTTAAATTTGATCCATGGGGTCAATTTCAAGGTCAAAATATAGGTCAAAAGGTCATCATCCCAAAATTTACTCAGATAAAAAATGGTGTCAGATTTAAATTCCTGGCTTTTTCCCCTTTTCAAAGATACTTTACTTTTCCAGATTGGACCACTAGTTCAAAAGATAAGGGGTTATGAAGTTAGTCGCCCCCTTTATTTTCACTAAATTTTCAAAAAATTAATCCCCCATATCTCGGAAACTGATTATCTGATCAACAAAAACTTTTAGATTTGAGGTTTGGGGACCGAAACCAACATATATGCCAAATTTCATTAAATTCGAAAAGGGTAGGGTTTAGAATTGTCTTTTTTTGGGTGATCTGGCATGGAATGACCCTATGCTCTGAGAAGCAACTGACATGTTAAGAATTAGTCCAATATTTTGTAGAGGCCAGCCATTTTCCTTGATAATGTTTTTAGTCTTTCTAAACCAAAAAGTGGATACGTTTGTTTAGACACTGATTTTATCTGATGTGGCACCTGTGAATATTAGCACTTCTGCCATTTTATGAGGTAGATGTAATGTTGTGGCAAAATTGTTTAGCTATGGTATCTTGACTGTGCAGTTGTACCTAATAAGGTATGTAGGTCACATTTTTCATTATTCAGCCATGTCTAAACTTCCACCCATACTGACATTATTCATTTCACTGATATTAGTCCGTATGATTTACATTACAGTCTACATTGTATGTATTCATGTGTTCAGTCCTTATTTGTATCAACTACGCATGCTAATTAACTTGTACCCTGTGAAGAGTTCTATATTTATTACTGGTTAATGGACCTTGGATGCTAGACAAACATGTAAAGAAAAATAGAAAATAAATGACAAGGATAATGTTGGTACAATGATCTCATAGAAGTTGCTGGCTTAGGTTGATCATTTGTAACTCAATGTTTTCAACAGTTATTTGTGTTCTGACATCAACAAATCGTTAGTTGACTAAAGCCAAAAAACAAAGGTTTTCTCACATGCCTAATCAATCAAAACACTTTTCATTTGAAATATAATCACATGGTTTTGCTTAAAATGGAAAGAAAAAATTGACATTATAAATTTTGAAATCTCAATGCTAAAGGCCATGTTTAATTTTGTGTAATAAATAAGGCAACCAAAAGCCAATAAAGTCTAAATTTTTCTGCCTTTTTTAAAGTTTATGAAATGTCCACAAACGAAATTTCACGCTCATATCATGGGCAAATCCCAAGTTATTAGGTCAAAAAAAGTCAAAATTCATCATTAGGTCAAAATTTGTCGTTGGGTCAAATTTTTCTTGTAATGCAGTTTTTTTCTCTATCGATATTTCATTTAAAGTACAACAACAGATATTGATATGCTTTTGCAAGTTCAGTTGCAATTCTGTAATAATAATGGGTTTGTTGCGATTTCTGATGTGACAATGTTGTTTGCCCACTACTGGACGATTTAATGTTATATGTAGGAAAGGCATGGTAAGGCAAGAAACGTGGTCTTTGGTTTGGTAAATGCTCATCCATTATGCATATATAATCGTGTTTCAACTTCATGATGTTCTCAGGTGTTGCTCAATTGTAGTTGTTAATGTACTCATCAATACATCATCCCCAAAACTAAACAAACAAATTTTTCAAAATTTTCAAGCATGCAGTGCATGACTATGTTTCTGAATTAACCTCAACACCTAAGGCTAAAGTGTTTTGCAACTGCAAACGCAGAAAATTTATAGGTCAAAATGAAGTCAAAATTTGTAAATTATAAAGTCAAAATTTTACGTTTTTAGGTCAAAAAATTGGTTGCCCTGATAATAAATTTTGTTCAAGTGACAAAGCTGTTACACCCAGTGCAAAAGTTATTTTCTTCCTTTGTAAAAATATCTTAAATATTTAAAGTTAACTGTTTTTGTTAGATATTTAAATATAGTGAATTTTAATTAAGGAAGATATGAAATTTTACACATACATTTGTTCAAATAAATGTGTTTGTAGCAAATTAAAAAATGTAATTCAACTGTTTTTTGACCTTTATTTTGTTAAAATCAAGGTCAAATTTGAAAGCCTGATGAGTAAGGCTGTGATATTAGAATTTTCTATGGTCATGTAAAGCTAACCATGGCTTTATCAAAGGGTTAATAGCTTTTCAGGTTTCCTGAATCATAAACTACTGGAAACAAATTTGGTGACATCAAGAAAATCAACACTAGCAATTTAATAACTCAAACTATTCTGTATATTCTATAAAAACACAAATAACTCAAAATATTCTGTGTCTTGGATTTGTTGTCTCAGATAAAAATAAATTTAGCAAAACAACACTGGTGATGTTAATAACTTCACGGTCAATTGAAAATGTGTTAAGTGTACAATAATTACTCTCCTCATGTGAGACAAGCAAGAAATCCATCGGCAATTTTTTAATAGGAAATTGATTTCACTTAACACTATGCATTGTCTATTCTGAAACCTTATTAAATTTGAAATTGACCTCATGTGAAATCGATTTCCTATTAAAAGTTAACTGATAGATTCCTTGAATATCTCACATGTGCGGAGTAGTTAGTTGAATACTGATATGCACAAGTTTAAATCACCACAAAAATATGAAAGCAGAGTCCAGTTGGCTAATTCCTCAAACGCTTGCAGCAAACCTAGACCTTTCAATTGTAGTGTACAGTAAATGTCATGAGGTTTTAGTGGATTTGCTTGCAAGTTAGTTATTGAAATTGTAGACTGATAACATTTCAGATATAATAATACCACAGCATAATTCCAGTGACCAATTCTTTTCAAATGTTTTTTCCATAACTCCTGAGTTTCTGAAAGACTTTCTGCCATTTTTTCTTTCTGTCAGGCTGCAATTAATTCCATGTCAACAGCTTGTGGAATCTTTAACAATAAGATCAGTGTGGCTGCTGATAATACTGCATCACCTTTTTCCGCATCTATGGTAAAAATTTGCAAAGCAATCATTATGAAGTAGAAGACAGTATTTTAATTCAATTAAAAACAGTTTTTCTGCAATAGGAAGATACGTGGTTCAGACAACGTTGGCCTTGATTTAACTAAAGCAATGAAATATTCATATAAGTTAATTTTTGATTGGACTTAGAACAGGTACAAAGTGTCTGGCAAAGATGCTTGAATGTTTCTAAGGTTAAAGCAAACCAATGCCTTGACACTAGTGGACCCCATAGTCTTTGGATGCTTGGTTAAATTCACAATCTTATTGGCGTCTGTGAGCCAGACTATTTTGTGTATTGAAACAAAACAAAAAACTTTCGGTTCCTGAACATTCCCTCAAAATCCAATCAATCCAACAATTAATTGGACATTGTTAATGACTTTATTTTTGTTATTTGCTTTGCTTACCCTTACTCCTCTTGTAAACTTCATAGCACACTATATCAATGCTCTTCAATTTTTTTGCCATGGTGCCTTCTATGATATCCTAGAACCTTCTATACATCACCAGTCACTATGACTAGGCAGGGTATCAAACACTGATACTTTACAAAGTCACTTGCAAGTAACAAAAAGTACTTCTGACAAAAATTTTCAAACTTTTAGATGACACTTACGCCCCAGCTTTAAATGCCTACTACAATTTCACATGTGAAGATTGGTTACTTGAAAACAGATATGTGCAAGTTTGAATCATTGCATAAAGATGGAAGCAGAGCCCAGTCAGCTGATACCTCAAAAGCTTTTATCAAAGCTAGAGCTTCCAGTTGCTTACTACAATTAAGGAAATTGGCAACACTTTTGCGAGCTAATGTAGAACCTGCAGCAGTCTAGGCAGCAAACACACTCGAATACAATATTAAGATAACTTCTAACAGAAAAAGCACCTATGATGGAAAATTTGTCTGTGTCAATGTTTGATTGTCGATGTTGTTCGCCAAGTGTAACATTACAAACATATGGCCTAGGTTTTATGTAAATCACTTTCATTTCACGTAGTGCAAGAAAACTCAAACTTTTGAAGCTGATCTTTTGATCAAAGCAGAAAGCTTGGTTTATTTTGGTTTCTAAAGCCTACAGGGATAAAAGAAAACTTGCAGGGTGGATTGAAGCCCCTTGAAGGCCTGGCCTCACCTTGGGGGCTACTGTCTTACACAATTGTTTTTGTAAGTTTATTTTTTACTTTTTTCAAAAACAGGGATGTAGTGGGGTGGGAGTGTGTTCCCACACCTTTCTGCACTAGTTCTGTTACTTGAAGGTGTGGGATCCAAGCGATGACATTAAAACATAGCTGCGATCTCACAGATTTGCTAGCCACATGCAGATTCACACTGCTAGTCCAAAGCTGTTTTTTTTTCGCTGAGACAATTTGGTCATTTTTCGCTGAGACATTTTGGTGACTGCAACATTTTGTTCATTTGTCACACAGTTATATTAAAACTTGCTGTAACAATGTTTTTTAACCTATATTTTCAAACATTTTGACCGAAATGACTTAATTTTTTTTCAGTCATTTCAAAATCATTTTAGTCATAAGACCAAAAAAAAACAGGTCCAAAGTCTGCAGTGAAACAGGAAGATCCAGTGTAGAAATTCTTATGGGCGAATGTTCACTTTATTTGAATTATTGGTGGTATTCCCACACCTCTGGTCAAAAGTGTTTGTATCAGCTTAGCCTTGTCTGATCTTAATTGGTTTTGTTGCAACTAACTCTGTCTGTGTTGCTGGTTGTAACAGCAAATATGTTTGCTTTTTAGAACCAGGTGAGATTAGGTGTAAAGATAAGATCCTGCTTTTTGAGTTACTGTACCTGCCATGTGACAAAGAAGTTCGGTGTAATGATGTAATCATTTCTGAACTATTACATGTGCTGTCATTAATGAAAGCACATATGATTCATGTTAACTTATTTATTGCAATTAGAAGTTTGCTTCCTCACAGATGGTAGTGTTGCAGCCACAATGCTGCATTGCCTTGAGCACCTAAAGTGAGAGTCGAACCGATGACTCTCCATGTAACAGCAACAATAGAGTTTTCTCCACTCACCTAGGTAGATTCTAGTATTGCTGCTTTGAATTGAATGAACTATGTGTCAAATCACAATGCCACAGTAGGCATTGGCAAGATTCTAAAAGTTGTCTTGCACTCTTGCCTCTGCAGCTTTCATATTCACCAAGAAGTTAATGTTGAAACAAAATTTGCTTAATGAAAACAAGGTGCTACCTGGATAGGGTACTCCATAAAAAGCTTAATCTAAATCACTTGCATGAAATATGTTTTTTGATGATTTTAGGCATTTTGTTAAAGTCTGAGTTACTGATAGTTTTTTGAAACTCTGACAAAACTGGTTTACACTTCTATTTGCTGTAATATTTTCACATCCTATCTAGAACTCCAGCAGAACATTACACAAAAATGCATAGCAACAAACGCAGTATACCCAGTTGACAAACAGAATCATTGTACTGTGTATAACAAAGATATTATTTAGGTGTAGTTTGTTGCTACAGTCAGTTTGAAAGATGTAATATATTAACAAAGCGGTTTCTGCACAATCTAATTGTTACATGGTTTCAATCATGATTTTTTGATGTGTTAGTTCAGTGCTTTATCAACTTCTTTATAGTAGACCTGATTTTAATTTTTTCAAATCTCTACATCCCATTAAATTAATAATCTTCTCAACACCTTTCATGCATCTCTTTTTAGTTTCAAGTTTAGATTCACTTCTACAATGTAATATCTACAATACACGAAGTGGAAATGACACACAAACATGTATCTCATTTCAGGCTATGGCAGCTGAAAAACAGCATGATTGTTGCATTTGGTTACACAAAAATTAAGCAAGAGCACAGGATATTATATATGAAACAATGTAAGTGATTTTGAAGGCCAAACACCTGGTACATCCCTGTACACTCCTATAAAATTCTGACACACCCAGGCATGTTCTATATATCCAGGTGACAAGTACTGCGTAAGAAGTAGCCTCGTATATCATAAATGAAGAGACAGGAAGTATTCAAGCTCATTGTTAGTTAATGATGAGAACATTTTAAGATTTTTGGAAGATTTAATCTTAGGTTGTCAAATAACAATAAGCTTAATATGAATTTGAATGTCTTGCAAACTCTTACGATCACTGTGATTTACTTGTGATTTTGAAAAAACTTTGTTTGGTATTGTAGGCCAAACAATTTTTGCAATTTTCACTTTCATTGCATGTATATGTACTTGAACAATGAACTGTTTGAAGCAGGTCAGATCCAAGTGACTAATGGACTGTTTGCAAGAACTGAGCTTTTTATCCAGCATGAACTCAACCATTAAGCTTGCTAATTTTTAAGTATGATGGTTTGATTTTTGGTGTTAAATACAGAGTATATTGACAACTTCTTTTCAAATGTGCTCTTATTTTGACCTCTTGCCATTCAGCGTAAGGATGTTTAAAGGAAAAACCCAGGAGTATTTGCTGTAGTGGTGCTAGTGTTTCCACAGATGGTCTACAAATTTCTACCCATAACTAAACAGAAATGCAACAATGCAAACACTTGCAAAGTCTCTATATTTGTTTATTAGGAATTTCAGCAATTGCATTATTTTGTAATTTGCCTTGGGTGTAGTGTTATAGGCAGGCTGTTTTACCTTGATCCTTAGTTTATGAAACAATATCAATTTTCATTTTTTCAACATTCCTTTTAACCTAAACTTACTGGGTTTCTTATGCAGTTATTGCTTGGTGAAACGGTGTTGTGGACGCTTGGTGAAATAGCATTGTGCATCAAGTCAAAATTTGGAATGATTGAATGGTAAAGAGCCAGATTACGTCAAACTCTGTTCAATCTAGACTGTAATAGTCAGTGGAAACATTCGGTGCCACTGATGTGAGCAAACGAAAATGTCTGACAGTGTGGAAGAGAGACTTTTGTATTTTTCTCGACACGGCAATGTAACGGAAGTCCAAAAAGTGCTAGATGAAAATCCTTCATTAAATATAAATTATAAAGGTGAGATTGAGCTTTCGTACACAGAGGTGTTGTAATGACTTTCACAGGTGTGGTTAAAGCCACCTTCTGGGTCTTTAGACTTTATATATGGAGCACTTTAATGGGTAATAAGGGCCAACAAGGCCAAACGTTCAGTTACAAAGTATTTCAAACGAAACTATTCTACCTTGACTTTTACCTTTGACTAAATTCACAGCTTGAAGCGTCAGTGTTTTCTTGCATCACAGGTGAATGCAAAAGCACCAAGTTCTGGACTGCACTACATCTTGCCAGTTACTTTGGACATACAGATGTGGTGGAGCTGCTGTTGAAGCGAGGAGCAAAACCTGATGTTGCAAATGATACAGGAGATACCCCTTTACATAAAGCTGCTTATACCACTAGAGAGGTGCAGCACTAAATCTTTCAGCATTTTTGTCTGGTAGTGTTTAGAACACAGGGGTTTCCAAAGTGGGGTACATGTACCCCTAGGGGTACATTTGCTTATCTGAAAGGGTACATTTAAAGTTAGCAAGAGAAGGGAAAAAATATCTTTATACAGAATCTTATACGTATTTCAAATCACTTATACATATACCAGTAGCTGTTATTTTCAAAAATCATTACATGTTTATTGGTAAAAATATTTTTGTTATTTTCCTCAGCCTTTTGGTCATACGAAAGTTTAGGGGTACATGCACATCAATCAAAATGCTGAAGGGGTACATGGCCAGAGAAACATTGGAAACCCTTCGTTGAGAACAATTCAGTAATTTAAAATATTTAAAGTATCAACAGCTGAAAACCTGAAAATAGCAGATTGGTTTGCTTGTCAGTTATCATTTACTATATAACAGTAGTACAGTTGTTAAGTTTCTATATTCTTTTGCTTTTGTTGAACACAAATCTTGACTTTCTTTTTCTGCAGGATGTGGTCCATTGCCTACTACAGCATGGAGCAAGCTCAACACTCGTCAACGAGGAGAGAAAGAAACCCTCTGGTGTGGCGATCAATGCCAACATAAAAAGTATTCTCGAAGGTTAGTGCTGACATATTCCTCGAGCCTTACCACCGCCATTTTCGGAAATTGTCCGGTGCCGGTAATAATTTCAATTTATTGAGAATTTCGTGTGGCAGATTGCATCAGATTATGTTGTTATAATTTGCAAGCAATTATATATCAGCCACTAAAATTTCCGCTGCCTTCATTAAGACCGCTTGTCTAAAGAGTTTTTTCCAAGCAATTCATCATTATCAAGTTGTAGCGGTAACGAAAGCCTCGGCCTGGGAATGATGGAAGTTTCTAACAACAATCCAATCAAGTTTTTACTGTTAGCACATTACTTCTTAACCTGGGTTCGATGGAACACCTGGGGTTCGACGGAGCCGTTTCAGGGGTTCGACGAAGGTCATGTGAAACATGACTAAAAGCGTGGGACTACTGTATAATCAAATATAAACTGTTGAATGGTTTAACTTCAGTGACCCATTTTTACTTTAAGTTATGGGCAAAAATGGGGTCGACAAAATCTTGGAAAACTGCGTAAGGATTCAACGTGTTTGTAAAGGTTAAAGGTTAAGAACCACTGTCCTAGCACGTCATCTATTTGCGTTTATTTTTTCCAACTGGAGGATGGCAAATGCGGTGATGAAAATGTAAGGTTTAGTGGCGAGCGTTTCCAGATTTGCGGTGAATTTAACCTTCGTTGTCTGCAGCTGCGGAAAAAGTTCAGTTCATGAAACACACGAACAAGTTTTTCCAATATGTTAAAGAAGGAAGAGTGGAAGAAGTCGAAAAAATCGTAAGTTTTCGTCTCTTGCTCGAAGCTACTACTTGTTTTCTTCAAACAGTGAGTGACGTTTGGGAGAAAGTCAAAGCTTGAGATGAACCTTTTGTAGTTAACAGTTTTTTTGCATTTTAAGCAATCTTGGGAATTGATGTTGGGTTTGATTCTCAAGGAACACAGCGGCGGTTGATCCAAAGGATATTTACTCTGTTCAATTTTAATTTGTAACTTCTCACTTGCACTGCTTTAAACAGTTTCAGATCGCGGTTGTGTGTTCTTCCAGAAAACGTCTGTTATCGTCAATACTAATGACGCTATTGTCTGAGTGATGTTTCTGTTGCTGTTGTACTGCAAAAGTGAAGATATCATTCTCAGCAACTTTATTTGCTGGGCGGTTTCCATTTCACTGATGAGGCTCAGTGTCTTGTTATTGTCCGATGAGAACTAACTTAAAGCACTTGCTTTCGACATAGCGCCGCTGGTCGCGAACATTTAACTATGTTTGCTTTTGTCATTACACCTGGCGGTCATGGCGCTTCTGCTTTGTTCAGTAACTGCTACGATTTAGATTTCGCATCGATCGCTTTCAAAGCCGTTGTTGCCAGTTCGCAACAATAAAGCTTCTGTTTTTGGTCAACTATCCTTAATTTCAAGAAGGCCAACGACCTGGTGCAAAGCATCACCTGTCGGACGGTGTTTTGAGAAGTACTGCGTGCCAATAGCTGTTTCTAACTGCAACACTCTCCCATAAAAACTAGGAGATGTAAAGGTAAAAATAGTTGTTGCATTTTGTTCCAGATCTCCGACACGTCCGTCACGCTTGACATCAATTCGAGTGACGAACGCGGCAACACTGCACTGCATCACGCGGCGATGCGTGACCAACGACCTATGACCCTGATGCTGCTGCAGTACGGAGCCGACACTACGAAGTCAAACAAAGAAGGTGAGCGCCGGCATTACGACTTTTTCGCGTTTCATGTTCAAGAAATATTCTTCCGCGCGCGTGTTTTCCAAACTGGTGACGTACGTTGTAATTGATGACGACATAAAGTTGGTGCGCGCGGTCGTGGAAGGAAGTCACGTGTTTCTTGTCAGGGCAGTGAGCCAGCCTGGTTGTCGAATAATTACATCACGCCAGGTTGTTTACGATCTATTGTAGTTGTTGCTCAAGTCACAGCATCCACAAATGTCCACCTTCTTCGTGATCTTAACATCCTCTTAAAATGTGTGAAATCCTTCACAGTTATTAGTTAACTAGCATTGGAAAGCATAGATCAGAATATACATAAGCTTTTTAGAGATGTTATGAGACCCTGTATTTAATACAAGTCCTCCAACTGGATCGTCGAGTTTTTCAGATCACGCTTCTGTGTTTTTGCGCACCACACTACTGTACAACCAGGGTTTTTTAAGGTGTTTTAGGGACCCGATTCGGGTCCATAGGATTGAAAACCGGGTCCCTAGAATAAGAGAAAATTATCGTGGGGTCCCTAGAATCAGAGAAAGTCGGGTCCCTAGAATCAGAGAAATCGGGTCCCTACAGGTCCATACCAGGTACCTAACATTTTTCTTTAAAAAAAACTGGTACAACTGTCCTGCACCACAGCTTTTACTCACACGTTACCCCCAAAAAGCGCCCGCAACTGGCCGAGACCCTGTTCTGTTTCGGTGCAGGCGAACTGCCGCTAGATGTCAGCAGAAGCATGCAGATGAAGAAACTTCTGGAAGTGAAGCCGATGAGGCATCCGGTCAAAATCGTCCAACGCTTCGAAGGACCTCTGTTGAAGGTCTGTGGTCGATTGTTGTTGTTACGCGAGTTGTTTTTCTGCGTTAATCTCAGCGAATAATTTGCACTACTGTCGAATAATGATCAATTGTTTGAAAGCGCGATCACTAGCGACCACTAGTGGAAGAGCAGCTTACGTTTTGTTCATGAAAATGTTGACCGTTGATTGGAAGCAAAGTTGCTGCTTATGTTTTTTGGAACAAATTGAATGAGACGGTATTTTTCGAGCTTAAATGTGTAACGATTGTTACAGGATTTGAAACGAATCACTTGGATTTGTTTCCTGTTTACGGACCTGAAACAAAGGTTCATTAGTTCACGTGTTTCAGACAATATGATAAATATCTTTCGTGGTTTCCTGTTCTGAAAAAAGTTCTGAACGACTTTTGATTAAACGATTAAATGCTGTTTCGCTGCCCTGTTCAGTGAAGCGTGACTTCCCTCAGGATGTTTCGTCCAATCAGAATGCGCAGCATTTGTAAAATCAGGTAGTGACGAACGTTCCAGAAGCTTCTTTAATTTATCTGCTCAGCTCGCGAAGCACTAGAAGCAATTTTCGAAATACGGCTTTTATCATTTCGTTGCAATCAAAAATAATCAACTGCCTTATTTTAGCGAAAATTTTCCCGAGTCTGGGTGTTTTTCGGCTATTGACCGATATTTTTTTGAAATGATCGAAAAAGTTAAAGTAACTTCGGTCATATTTTCCTTTTTCGGTCATTAAAAGCTATCGGAAACGCTTTTAGGCTATCACGGACAAACGATCGAAATATCTGAACGGAAAGAAAAACCCGGAAATCCTGATAACTGTCCGAGGAAGCCTTCTCGCTTTTTGTGGCAAACGTCAAGCATACTTGTTGCCTCAAGTCAACCAGGCCTCTGTTATTTGCAGCGAAAGCGATTCCTGGGCCCACGATGGCACTGGGTGGTGCTGGAGAGAGGGGTGATTTGTTACTACACCAGGAGGGCAGACGCCGCCACTGGGACGAAACGTCGCCTGTTCAAATATTTGACCGAAGCCAAAGTGACTGTAAGTTCCTGACAGGGCATCTGTAGCCGTTTGAACGCGCACATTGTAACTTAGTCTTTTCAGAATATCTTATGATGCAAGGACGGCTTCAACCGAAGGTGCCATCACCAATACTTAACGAAATATGCACTTATGAAAATGAACTCACTTGACCTGGTTCGTAGAAAACTGCCGCGTTGTAACTTTTCACGTTTAACAGCAGCAGGTTGTTGCGCCATCTGCCGGAAGTTCTCGCTCTTTCTCCAATTTTTCTGTTTTTCCTTTTTTTCTTTGCATTCGCGTCAGAAGTTTTAGTTTTTATGTTTCGTAGATGTCGAGGCCGAGAACATTGTGAAGTTTTGTTTCCTTTTTTGTGAAAAAAGGCTTTGTTTGATTGAGGAGGGAGTTCTTGTCTTCTGATCAGTCTTTTCTTCCAAATTCACTGCCGATACCACGCGGCGCAGAAAAGCTCGAGGCTTTCTATCACTTTGCGTTAAGTCGCTCTATTGTTGGTTAATAATAACAAAGTGTGACGTGGAAAATCACCAATGAACAAGTTGCCTGGATGAAGATAAACATTGCATTGTTTGCAACTAACACCGTTGTTGGCAACGCTTGCTTTCGACTTCACGAAACATCATCGGGCGACTGTGGGTTCACCTTAAAAGTGTTCAACCACTTTAATATTTTCATGGCAGTAAAGGCAACAAAACGAAGTTGCTATTTGCCAAGATCAGGCTCCGAAACTAATTCACTCTGAAGTAATCCTCCGGAAATCTTCTTTGAAAATTCTTATGTAATATATAAATCATTTTGCATTCAAATCGTCCCTGTTGTGCTTATTTTTTAAACAAGTAATCAGTCTCCACAAAAAGCAAATCAAGTTCATGTAACTCTACGCATCCTCAAGCCTGAAATTTCATTCAAATAGATTGTGTTTGAGTGTTTCGGGCAGTTGCGTCAGTATCTGATGTATTGAAACCCTAAGTCCAGAAAACACAATTTAAACCAAAAACATAGTGTGACCGCCTTTTTTTCTACAAATTGAGAAGTTGAAATGACTTCTGCTCACGTGTCGCTAAACCTGGTTTGCTGGGTTCGATTCCCGGTCGGGACATACTGCAGACTCACCACCAGTGCAGCATTCACTTTGGTGCATGTCAAAGATGTCTGTGGTGTCGTCCTCGAAATGACGTTCGGTCGGGACGCTCGAAAAAAACTGTGGCAAGTGTTCCAGGGCACATCGTTGGCGACTGGCTGTTAATTTGTTGCATTCCTGCTCAGAGAAGTTTGTGTCCGTGTCGGAGGAAGTGAAATCACAGCCGTTTCCCGCTGGGTGTGTCACCGTTCTTCTTCATAGTCTTGGATAGACAACCACCTCGTTAGACTGAGACGAGGCCTTCCCTGTCGGAAACTGCAGAAGTGCTGCTTTATGTCCCCTGATCAAGCTCTTCAGCGTACACTTGACAAGTTTTCTGCTGCGTGCGGCCGAGTCGGAATGAAAATCAGCACTAAAAAGTCCGAGGTATTGTGTCTTTCCAGAAACCCAAGGCAGCGTACACTGCAAGTAAGCGGCAATGCATTGCAACAGGTGGAGAAGTTCAGATAACCTGGAGTTAACATGACATCATTCACCAGTAACGTTAGGCAGAACAAATAGATTGATATTCGGATTGGTAAAGCAAACGCAGTTTTGCGTGACCTTTATCTCTCTGTGGTCACAAAACGGGAGCTTTCAAACACCGCAAAGCTGTCAATTTTTAAGTAAGTCTTTGTTCCGATCTTCACCTATCAGGGTTGAGAAAAACTCGGGTTTTTTAAAAAAAACAACTCACATGTTTTTTTGTTTTTTTTTTTTAAAAACTTTTTTTTTTTTTTTAAA
>JGI24022J15233_10005266_pt1 | contig 13661 bp, 5 predicted proteins | sample Ectturendosymbi2_FD_15233 | JGI IMG/M metagenome (IMG submission 15233) | reverse complement strand
GGAAGGATTTTTTCCAGGGGGGGGTAATAATTGTTTTTTCCAGGGGTAGCCCAAAAGCGGTGAAATTTCATTTTACCCACTCGAAACGAAAATTCAATAAGAAAATGCAAAATTTCATATCCAGGGTTACAAGGCCCTTCTACTACCCCTTCCGATACCCATACTAGAGACGCTATTTGTCATAAGCGTGGAAAGAAAGGTCACTTTTTCCGTGTTTTCGAAAGTACTCACACTAGGTTTTGTGCAACCTTTATAGCTGCTATTCTCTCACCCGGTATTTCACGCGATATGTCCATATTGAGTGACCGTTCTGGTCTCGTTCCAGCTCTGGTTGAAGAGTCAGAAGTCCACGTTGTAATGCCCAAGTCATTTGAGATATTGAAAAAATATTTGTCACTGTTATGTAACGATTAACTGCGGAAAGCATTCCCGCCTTTCCAGCCGAGAACTAACTCAACCAGAACATATATTTAATTAGATTGTTAGACTACCTGCAGGCCCTCCCATAAACTGAGCTACGCCACCAGCTGGTGTCTTCTTGCAGTTGAGTTGGGACAGCTTATTGTATGTAAATACAATATATCATAGCCAGTGGCTTAACTGACGTGGGACAGGAGGCCGAATTGCCCCGCTGGAAAACTAAATGAAAAAAACAGTCTCCCCCTTAACTGGTATTTCGGTTTTAGCAATCTTTTGGTTTTCAGTAAGTTGTTGTTCTTGTGTGTTTTTCGGATTATTTTCCGGTGATTAAGAGTTTTGCTTTAGCCATCCACATCCGGATTCACCATCATTTTCAACTTTTTTCTGGATGTTGGCTAATGGTTTTCATACAGTGGCCAGTGGGTCCTTTTTATCTCAGTTTACCACCCCACTGATTGTAGCTATGCAAAAATCGATGTAAAAAGGAGGATATTTTGACATTTTTGAATATCCTCAGTGCATTTCATTTCTCATGAAAAAAAATGAAAAGTACATATCATTTCTCATGAAAAAATATGGACATGTACTCCAAAAAGAGGACGTATGGCTGCCCTACTTAACAATGCTATCATAAGCAACCTGTGCAAATCTAAGGCAGACACAAAATCTACTTGTAACCAGAAGAGACGTAAGCTAACGCGTTCTACGTGGCTTGGCCTTGCACTCACTAGATTCAGATACCTCACCGACTTTCAGGAAAACAATAAGTGTAATAGTTGTTTTTTCACAATATCAAATAATATACAAGTGAAATACTACCGTCTGGTCGACCGATAATTTAATAGCGTCTACAAACTTTCCTCGCTAATGAAAATGACTAAGTAGCACGCACATATCGTTCATATGGCTAAACACGTGAACATGGTGGGGCCCTTTTTGGTGAGGACCTCTGGGGGGAAACGCGGCTTGATGCGTGTCCGCCGACGTTGATTGTAGATGTTATGAGCAAAATCGCTCAAACTATTTTTTTCAATTGGCTTGATCTACAATCAGGGCAAAACGTAGTATCCTGGCTGTAAAGTGAACGTCATTGCACAACTTTTGAAGCGGTTGATACTGTAAATTGCACTAGTATAAACGATTGCCTATCTTGTAACTAATGGTGTTCCTATATTTCAGAGTTATGGATTCGTTTATTCAAATGCCAAGTTTATGCGTACTTTGATTTTACTGTGACAGATTCCACCTTTCAAAAACATGAAAAACATGATGATACAAATCTTGAAAAGTTCCTCAGAGATGCCTATGGCCACAATTTTACCCTGAATGAAGTAGAATATAAACTCAAGTGCACTGCTCTTGACTTATTAGTTTATTGTCTATCACGTAACGAGATTAGACTTGACCCGCAATGTCTACAGCCACTTTATTGACTTACCAGCTCCTCGAAAATGTGTCCTGGAGATGTTTGCCTACTACACCCGTTGGATTATAAAGTTCTCGATGTGAATTCGCAAATCGTAGAGACTTTTGCGTTGACGCAACGAGTCTTTCACCGACCTAAACATCGACTGGGTTAGAATTGCCTTGGTGTTTACTGTGACGAGGCGTGCCCTTTCAAGTCGAAACTGATGCTTCTAACTGTGCCATAGCAGCTATTCTAATCAAGAGTGGTCGGTCAGTCGTTTTCCTTTCTAGGACTTTGAACGTATGCGAACGGAATTGCCGTGCTGTTGAAAAGAAAGCAATTGTGTTTGTAAAAGCACAGCGGAAATATTCGCACTTTGGGCGCTTTTCCTCGTTTGTTACCGACCAAACTCAATTTTCATTCATTTCTAATTATTAACATAGGAGCAAGATTAAAAATATTATTAAACTCTACGACATCGCATCACAAACCAAGAGCTGAAAATATAGAGCAGTTGCCAACGCATTTTCTTTGTTTATGCTGCTTTATTTCTACATCTAAATCCCTGTTGGAACTATATGAAAGCTTGCACCATCCTGTCTTTGCGTGAATTTCAACATTTTGTGAAGGGTCGCAACCTTCCTTATACTAGCGAAAAGATGAACGCTGCTTTGCAAAATTGCCAAACATGCGACGGAGTCAAACATCGCTTTTAACGACCAGATCCGTGGGTACTTGTCAAAGCAGAGACCATGGGAATGAAATCATGTTCTATCAAGGTCCCTTTTAAAGGCCATATTAGTACCTACTCATAATTGTGGATGAATTCAGCCGCTACCGTAGTCCTATGTCATGATACACCTTACAAAACCGTTATTGACTGTTTTATCTGTTTGTATTTCCAGAATATATTCATGGTGACCAAGGAATGTGCTTTATGGTAAGTAAAGCAAAATGTTCTTGACAACCGGAGGAATTGCTACGAGTCGATCTACTCCGTATCATCCGCAGGGTGACGCGCAATGCGAGAGAACTGTCCAAACTGTTTGGCATACTATCGGACTTTTACTTAACAGCGGTTCTCTGCCCGAGAACCAGCGGTTCTCTGCCCGAGAACCGGTTCTCGGCCCGAGAACAGCGGTTCTTTGCCCGAGAACCAGTGGGAAGACGTGCTGCCAGATGCTGTGCGTTCTACTCCTTCGTTAATCCGTGTAGCTGTGAATGAGCACCTTATGAATGAACGCCTTTCCGGTTTCCCTGACGGGCGATGTCAGGCAGCTCTTCCAACGTTGCTACTTAACTCCTGGGTTAGTTTTTGCTGCGACGTTTGGTAAGGTCAACTGGAGAACCATTTTCAATCCTGCCATGCTGCCCGAAGCTTACCCGTCTCATGTCAATCACTCCAGTGGAAGACGGATATAGCCCCTTTTACCGCTTTTTAAAATATTTTCAAGGACATTTTCCTGACATCTGTGAAGTCAATAATGAAGCAACGAGAGACGATGATGTCGCAGCCTGGTAGCTACGTGATGCTTCAGGTAATGTTGAATCCGAGGATTCAGCGGGAGGTCTCAGAGCGACGCTCTCAAAAAGATGTACGAGACACATAGGCGAAGGTCCATTGATCCGCCCATAGCGGAACCTCCAGGAATGCTACAGGGAATTGACAGTGCAACGAACTCAGTCTCTGTGTACCCTTTATGTCATCATCACAACAGGAGTTTTGTTTTTAGTATTCGTGTTTTTTTCCGGTTGGTCTGTCATGCTTATTTGCATTATTTGGGGAAAGATTGCGTGGCCCATGTTTTCTGCGTGTTTTTCCTTTGCAAGATTGAGCCGACATTCCTGCTCGCTGTCGCTCTGAGCCGCGCATCCAATAAGGCGCTGATTACTGCACATTCATATTAGGTCTTGTAACTAGGACTGTACGGGCGATGCTTGCCTTGATTTTCCTTCGTTCAAATGCAATGAGATTTTGTTTATTTAGTTCTAAATGTCGAAATCGATTTGTTGCTAGCTCTCATCAGAACGACAAGAAACCCATTGTGACTCATTCAAGTGACGAAAACACTGATCATGATGCAGTTACTGATTTAAATAGAAATCATGGTTGAGTGCTGGTCTTCATAGGAAATTATGGCTCTTCACGTCGGAAGTTAATCTGCCTGAAACATAGAGAGGGTTCTGGCAACAGCACAACGTTGTGAACGTTGGGCACATTGGCAAAGCTAAGGAGACATGCCGCTCAATATTCTATCAATTAAAATTTTTCAAGCACCAGAAAATAAACGATGAAAAAGTGGCGCAGTGGCTGAAAAATTATGCTACAGGGAAAGTAATAACAACCGGAATCGTCATTCAGATTTTTCAGTTTTAATTGCTTAGTACTCAATCAAGTGTGAAGGTTCTTGTTCTAGCATCATTGTATCAGGCGTCTAGTCTATGCCGCCTACGTGCAGATATATGAGCGTCGGAAGGGGACAGGGGGACCTCAACCCCCTGAATTTTGAAAATTTTAGCAAAGAAAGGTTGTTTTTCTTAGATTCGAGTGGGATAAAACAAATTTTACCACTTTTGCTCCCCGCCTGGAAAACTTTTGGAAAATTCCCCTGGTTCTCCCCCAGGAAAAAATTCTTCCTTCCCACAGGCTTCTTAGAATTGTTATGACCTTGCCTGTTGCGCAGGCATAGTGGAGCTTTTACAAATTCCGTGTCGCAAAGACTAAACTTGCGAAGTTGCATGTTCTCTTAAGAGGACATAATTTTTTGAAGGCAAAGCAGGTCCCCTTTTAAGTTCTAAAAAGACCATTGACTTCTCCCGTTGCTGCAAAATTGGCTCTCCCTTAGTTCCCCTCAAAATAAAAATGTATCACTCCGCCTCTGCTCAGGCCCGGTGAAACCACGTTTGCAAAAAAATGTGTGATCGACAACAGCCCATCTTAACTTTGAGATATGTCTTTAATGAAGCCATGTTCCAAATTATTCATAAATGTTGCATTTCTGATGGCACTAGAAATATCAGCTGGAATGTGACACCACATGATCTTGACCAGGGGCGGATAGAGGGGGGCGATTGGGGCGATCGTCACCCCTAAAGCTCCGAAAGTAACTTTTTTCACCAAAATTTTGAACAATTCGGAAACAGCATTCGCGATATAAGGCCATTTTCCCTTCCGTTATTTTGTCACAGCAGTGTTGTGAAGTATGCTTGATATCTTACAGTTGCGAACCCGTAATGAGACTTGACTGCCAATATCAATGAAATCGCTCCCCGTCCTAAACTTACTGGCTGGTTCCGCCCCTGCTCTTGACATGTTAATTGCTGCATTATTACTATGGATGCGTCAGAGCAAAGGTTCCTGCCTTGTTTTAATCAGTGGTTTCGTTTTGGGGGAGCCCAATGCTCAACAAGCCTCCTTCCAGGAACGGGTTTATGGAAGCAACGAGATTTATACGATTTGACATAAAGGGCGATAGAAGGCGTCGAGTGGTTGAAGATAAATTTGCCTGACTTCCGTTTATGTACCTTCATCATTTAGAATAGCCAAAAATGTTACGGGTCTAATGTTTATGCAACAGTTGATGAACAGCTGCCTCCGTGCAAAGCAAGATATGTTAAGCCAAACAGATTTGGACTAACATTTTGGGTTGTGGTTGATCCTGTGAGCAAATATATGCATAGCAGCTTTCAAGATTTGAGCAAAGATGAGACCAGAGACATTTCTTAACTGAAGAAATCCCTTTCAAGAAATCTGCAATGTTACTTGCTAAAACGTTTTCTTATCTTTGGATATTTCAATACCCTTAGCAGAGGAAAAATGTACGATTTTGGCGAATAGTGCCACTAGTTGGCACTATTCGCCAAAATCGTAGAGAACTGTCCTAGGCTGTCAAGGTAATGCAACAGCTGCATGAAACTACTCTTTTGGAAACTACCACCACGTTGACAAGCATAATTTTGATGTCTTACAAATGCAAAAAAACAACGTCCACAGTCAGAAGGAGCAAATTTCACCAAATGTATTTTTTTTTCTCAAAAAATGACACTAAGAAGAAACTCAGAAACTCTTTTGCTTGATAAAAGAAACCGTAGAGGGAGTGAATGTTGTTGATCTGACGGCGAAAATGTTCCATAAAGGTGTCAAAAATGAAATGTATCAATAAACGTGACGGAAATAAAAAAAAGGGTTGATGACATCATTTGAAGATCTCGTGAGGGTTTTCAGCTTCGTTTGATGCAGTAAAGGAGAACAGTTACATCAAGCGCGAAAACGCTACTTGGTTGTTCTCGGTAGTTTGAATTTTGGTTTTCCTAGTGTTAAGAGATCTTTGCGTTTATGCAAACACATTGTTTCTGTAATGTTTTTTTTTCAAGTCATCATTCTTCTTTAGGTAGATGTGACAATAATCCTCAAAAAAACTTTTTTGGACAAAGAGTAGTTATGTGAAGGCGAATTAATTTTTTGGCAGACATCTGCATTTCAAAATTTCTGCAATCCAATTCTGTAAAAGTGTTTGATATAAACAAAGTTATATGGAAAGGTATTCTTCCCTTTCCCAAAGTCACCTGTCAAGTCGTGGTAAACAGTGAGTGACTGCAGGATTTAAAACTCTCCTGTAGAGTTCTATACAAACCACATGTTTTGAACTTTTTCGCAATGTTTGCCATCGAACGTGATCAGAAGTCTCATAAAAAACGCTCTGTGGGAAGGGTCATTCAAGCTTCAAACAACAAATTCACCGACAACCAATAAATGTATTTGAGAACGGAATGTAGGCCTACTATGTCATAAACATTTATGGCCTTCATCGTTGTCGTAAAAGCACTGCTTGTTTTCCAAAATAGCAAATGTTTATCGGACTCTGTAAAACATTGGCGAAAGGACAATCGGAGACTATTAGGCTGTTACATAAAGAATACGAAACAATAAATTGAAATTGCTTTCTTGTATCACAGAATATAGACAAAATAACAGCAAGTCAGGCCAGAGAAGAAAGTGTCACCTAAGTGTCAAGCAAAGTTTATTTCAGGATGTTTTCAAATATTTGCTTACGTAAGAAATTGAATAAACTGGAGAATGGCATTTCAAAACTGGATCATGGAACTTAAGTCTTTTTCAAGATAAGTAAGGTTGAAAAACCTCATTCTGTAAACCCTTCGAAGTTCGAAAAGGCCGTTCATAAATGCTGAAATAAAAGTTTGGTTGTGCATTTCCGAGTTCTATAAAACTTTTTACTTTTCATGAGTGTGATATATACCGCAGAAAATGGAAAACATGTACATTTGAATACGCATAATCACAGGTGCGGCAACTCTGTATGATTTCATGTAGATATATTTTTCACTATGTTTTACTGGTATGCGATACGCAACTAGTTTTTCTTTTTTCTTCATTATTATGATCCTCACAGTTGTAGAGATGCATTACACGTATGAACTTTTTAACACTGCAAAAGTTCGTTACTTGCGTTTGGTCCCTCTACACACGAGTCTTTTAAACAAATGCCTATCATTTGTTTGCTAGTGACTACTGCAGGTCTTCTAGCTGCTGCTTTTAACGTTGTTTCACTTACCACAGTCAAGTGGGTTCATTATGGCACAGACTCGTTCGGACTTTGGCGATCTTGCTCCAAGGACGGTTGTGCAGTGTACATTCAAGGTAAGATAAAATGTCATTTTATGAAAGTTTTGAGTGCTTAAAGACGTTTTTTATAACTCTGCCCAATATCAGAATATTTAGAAGTGGCACGAACAGCATTTGCGATTATTTAATATAATCTGAGTTTAAGTCAAGGCGGCCGTACCTTACCAAGGTATTTTTATTCAAGTTTAAGTTGGTTCTGTCATCATAAAGTAATATTTGTTTTTATAACGTCGAACCAAATCGCAACGCTGTTCGCGCCACTGATTGTTCACCTGCACGTCAAGACATGGAAATTTTTGTAAAAGTCTAAGTGTCAAATCAGCATCTCTTATTTCTTCACAGTTCCGGCATACATCTGGAAAACTCGAATATTTTTGATTTTTTTCCGTCGTTAACGTATTAACAGCTGTGGTGACCAGAGCTTTATCAGTTTTTAGAAAGGCGGAGAACAGACGTATTTCTGCGGGATTGCTTCTCACGGGAGGTATTGTGTGTGGAAATGTAATAGCGCCACTAATGGTTGCGAAGTTATTGTCAAGATCGAAATATTTTACGGCAACTTCTACAATATTAAATGGCAATTTCATTGCTAAATTTTTGATAATAATTATCAACAAAGGGATCTGCGTGCTGAAAAAAAAGAAATGAACGTTTTTATGTATCTGTTTTATGTTTGATTCTATTTGAATAAGAGCTGATGATGCCTACTTCGTAGGTGAAATATATACTCTGTAAGATCTTAGTGTCTGATTCTTTGCTGAGAAATGATTTCTTTCGATACACAGTGTTATTTGTGCAGTTACAGACAATGTTCCCTCTAAGGTGCGCAACTGCGCAATTGCACAGTACCAACAGACAATTTGCGCAGTGCTATCTCATTTTCGCGCACTTCCAACATTCTAAATTTAATACGGTGTATATATCGCATAACCCTTTTACCGCTTGGAGCCCTGCACTGGTTGTGTGTATGTATGGTTGCGCAGTTGCATGCACTTAGTGCGCAACAAAGCAAACATTTGCTCAATGTAGAATTTTCTTAGAGGGAACACTGGTTATATATGTTGCAATTTAAACTGATTTTGAAAGAAGATGTATAAAACATGAAAGCCACGATATTCATTGCATTATTTGGTTGAATATACCAGAACCCAAAGTGATCTAAACAAGGATACCGACTTACCACCTCAATTGCTGCTGCAACTGATGAAAAATAACAAAAGATACTCGCAAAAAGTTGAGTAAGAATAAGAGTTAATGATGCCTACTCAGTAGGCGAAATCTGCAATCTGACAAGATCATAGTTCCTGCTTTTCGGCTGTGAAATGACTGCATTTTATAGACAATGATATGACTAAAATTAATAAAAGTTGCAGTGAGGTGCAAATGTCTGCCAAGATATCACAGCAACATGCAGTGATGCACCTCTTGTTGCAACAAATGGATGCAATTTTTTTAAGTTGAAAATGTAAGCATGATAAAATGAAAAGATTGCTTTTCCATCTTCACACGTTAATTATTTTTCAGCAAACTTTTTCAAAAAAATTATGAATTACGACCAATGAATAAAGAATTACGACCAATGAATAATACAGGCTATAAAAGGTACAAAATCCAAACACCCTGCTACAGTGCTAACAATGCTGCAAGGAATAAAATAGGTTTTGTTTCCTTTAAGTTGAATTAAATTGAAATATTAGACGTTGTTTATACTAAAACGTTGTTACCATTACTGCCCAGTTTTGCTTTTTGCCAAAACATTTTTGATCATGTATAAAAATCCATTGAAACATTCTTGTTGCTTTTCTAAACTGCTAATTAATTTGTGCTCATCTACTCTATTTGTTTTCAGCATTAGACTTGCTATCTGGTTTGGTGGTTTTCACTGCTGCAGTAAGAATAGAAAACGCCCAAGACGGATCTTTCGGTTGTTCATATATGCTTGGATGGGCGGCTTTCTCAATGGCGTTCCTTGCTGGTTTTGGAGTTGCATACACTCAATGAAATACTGAGCTTCGCATCACTGTAATAAAAAACATTTTGTCAAAGAAAATTCATTTTTTCTCTTGCGTTTCTTCCCCTGCTCTTGCTAATATGTTACCTGAACTGACCCTTTAAGTTAAAGCTATCCAACTGGGCCAATGATTACAAACACGATGTGTATGCATTATTCGCATGCTTTGTTTGACGGCCACTTGGTTGAAGAAGATGTACAACTTTGCAAAAATGGTAAAAGCAACAGTGTTTGAAGAGATGAATGAGAAAGCACAATTGAAGAAGTAAAGCAACTCCATTCCTATTCCTCTTCGACACCTGTGTTTCCAATATTGGCATTGTACACAGCCGTCAAGTTCCTTTGGAAAACAAATGACAGTTCATAGTAGCAATTACACGAACTGTAAACGAGTGCGTATTATTTGTCAAATGTGCGTACGAGGGTTTGCACAACACGCCACGTAAGTGATGACCAGCATCCCAGCTTGTTAGGGGCATGAGATTGCTGCAAAAATTGCAACAACACAACAGAATGAGAGAATCTAATACAGTTGGCATTATCAAGGAGTATGAGTCGTCATGCCGCGGTTGCAAACCAGGGAGAAGCCGCTTTTTCGAATTTGGGCGGTGGTAGTTTGTGAATAACTATGCAGACTACAGTTGTAATAGCTGCGCTTTTCAATGCTGTTTTTTCCTGATATCCACATAGCTAAACACAGCTTATCAACCGTCACCATATTACATGTTATTGTTGGTTTCCATAGTTCAAACTAACAGTCTAACGCGAATTAAGGTCACTTCCTATGGAAATGCAAAGCACATAGGGCAATGCTAGCTATGCGTAACCATCTGACGTAACAAATTAACTTCAATGTTTTGAGTAAATTATTTATTGGAGCAGTTTATGTGCTTTACATGCTACTTTCAAAATCCCGTTCTTGTTAAATATATGCTCGAATTCCATTCGATGCTATCTCATCTGCACTTTACGTGAAAGTTCTCACGTAATCGAAAAAAATTATTGTAATCGAAATGATGCGAAACAACAAGCGCAACAAACACACCAAGCTTGTGGTGAGCTGGCGCGGATTTCATTGCTCCAATCATTTCAAAGATGTGAGGGAAGCACAGTGATTACAATTTGCTCAGTTTAACAATGCCTGGAGGGCCTGGAGGTGAAGCGCACTGTAGACTTGCTTTCTGTCAGTTCCAGATTTTCGCTCAGTGATACACGACTTAAATGTATGTGCAAACTTAGCAACTGTTCAGCAACATTTTTTGGCCAATGAGCGCGTATTTTCACCATCGTTTAGACAAAATACACTTTGCATCAGATATACCTCAGATCCTTTTATCAAGCAGTGGCGGATCCAGGAGAGGGGGCAGTTTGGGACAACTGTCCCACCCAAACGTTTTTGGTGCCCCTTTGAATGGCGCCCTTTTGCTATAAATGTGCCCCTGTTTGGTGCTTATGGAAGTAGAAACAGAGGTCAAAAAATACACTAAACTAAGTAATGCTTTACACTTTGCTGAACTGCAGGATTTACTAGAACTAGGCGGATTTTTATGCAGCTTGTATTATCGAATAGTATCAACAGTGCTATGTTTCGTAACAATGCCACTGTTTCATTATATCTTTGCCACGAGAACTACCCAGACTTACAGCCAGGGTTGCCAGATTGGCTCTTTTGGAGCCAAAAATCAGTAATTTGTCTCTTTTGAGAAGCAGTTGGCTCCAAATTTTTTATTTGGCTATTTGGCTACTTTTTGGCTCTTTTGCAACATTTCGTTCCACAAATTTTTCTTGGAGAAGAGTTGCGAGTGGTGCGTGTAGCTTGTCCCCGCCACCATACAACTAGAAGTGGGCCACCATGCAGTTGTGTAATGCTTAATGAGCACCCAAATATACCTAAAAAGAGATAGAGAAGGCGTGCAAGTGGAACGCGCAGCTTGTCTCATGCAGTGTCCATTGAATCTGTTCCGGCTGTACACTGCATTGTTTTAAATTTCAATGTTTGAACCAGACACGAAGTCCATAGAGCACAAGCACACACTGTCTCCACAACGCAGATTGATAATAACAGACACAGAGGGTTTTGTAATGGCGTTAGGGTAAGACCACAAGATTACAGACACTTCCTGTAATCACAGTTGTTCGCTAACCGGTAACACCTGGCACAGCACTACATCCAGAGCAGTGTACTCCAAGAGCAGGGATAACAATTTTTCTTTTTTGAAGATTTTGAAATTTGGTTGTTTTCGCACTGGGATTTTTTTCAGATTTTGAAATTCTGGATGTTTTACAACGCACTGAGCTTTCTTTAAATCAAAAAAAAAGAAAACATTTGGCTTTTTTCTGTCGGAAAAGCTTGACCCAGAAAATGCATATGGACCGCATATTGGCATTCATTACAAATCTTTGCTCTTCTGACGAGGGTCTGTAACCATTGAGGTTACGAACTTCGACCCGCCCGTGAAGACTAGTTTCAAATTCCTGTCTGAAACTTTACTCGATTTTATACAAAACCCAAAACGGGGAAGCCAATGAAAGCAGTGTGCACTGTGCAGATATTGAGGGAATAGATATAAAGCCGAGGTCTGCAAATTTCTTTTGGCTGTCGAACCCTTGGTAAAATCCCAGACATCTCACCGAGCCCCGAAGGAGTTTAACTTCTCAGATCCCACTACCTCACAAATACGCGGGTGCATTTGGATGAACACCAACTACTGATATTACATCTATCTAGTTTCAATTGAAAGGCAATGAGCAATAAACATTATTATTAATACAAGCACAAAAGGAAAATGACAAACTTTACATTGAAATTTGAGACCCATCAATGAGAATGGTGCTTCCTGTGAGAAACAGAAAGAGCATTTTTATCTAGCAGGAGATTGGTGTGTTTAGTAGCAAGTCGCCACGCTCTTCAGAGTTCAGTGGGTTCCTCTGCTTTAGCAATGCATTTGCATGACTAACACCAGATTCAATAATGTAGGAAACTGAGAATGCAAGTACAAATGGTTCAACAGCTGCACAAAAGTTAAGGTATTTAACTGCGGTATTTATGTGGCGCTGTCACGCAGGTTTTTTTTGTTTAAACAGTGATTGAGCTTCGAGATCAACACGCATGGGGAGTTCATCTTGCAACTGTGAATTAATGTCTACATTTTGCACATTAAAATCAAATATCGTAAGAATCCAATCCGGCACACGCATCCTCTGTAGGTCCTCAAATAGTACCTTCAAAGTCATCACTTAAATTTAGGTGCTTTGTATATATGTCCAAATACTGTCAACTTCCTTCCTTTCTTTTTCCAATTTAAGCAAGTTGGAGAAATATTGAAACTAATCGCGTTCCAATTTTGAATAGACTTAATTTGGTTTAAAATCCCGTTAAGATTGTACGAGCTTGAATAACAGCCATTTCGTTCATGCCGCAGTGTGTCAAGTCTGGTTTGCCAAACTTATGATCGAACGAGATTTGGTCGGTGACAGCACTGGACCCACAAATGGTGTGCCTAAAGATTGAGATTTGCTATGTTTTTCTCACACATTGCTTGTACTAGCTAATCTAGTGTAGAAGTTTTCTTTTATTTTGAAAGTTATGAAACACAATGTAGTTGTAAAATTTTCTGGTTATATTACTGTTGTAAACACCCCCCAGCAGAAAGCCGGGGAATGAATAAGACAAATGGACATTCACCTGTGCACGCCGTGTTGGCCTACAGATAACAGATTTAGCTTGGCCTACAGATGCCAGATGTTTTGTTTGTCATCTACTTTGACAAAGAAATATTGAATTCATAACAGCATTTTATAATTACACCACCATGGGCGTACCCAAGGGGCACTTGGGCCTTTGTCCATGTTTGCCGCCAACCATTTCGCCAATTTTGCAAACAGGTCGTACCACGGTTGAGTGAAAATGGTGACGTCAACATCGAAACGTAAACAGAGTGTTTGGCTACTTACCTGTCATTTTGGCTCCTTTCGGAACAGTGCTTGGCTACTTCTGGTTAAAAACATGTGGTAACCCTGTTTATAGCTGTTGAGTTCGTCTTGGCTCCTCAACATGAAACGTCTGGTGACTCTGAAATAATAACGAAAGAAGACTTCGATTACTGGAGAAAATAATTGAAGAGGGCAACTTGGAAGTTTACTGACGGGTTCACGACAAGCCAAACGAAGCTGGAAAC
>JGI24022J15233_10005261_pt1 | contig 13665 bp, 8 predicted proteins | sample Ectturendosymbi2_FD_15233 | JGI IMG/M metagenome (IMG submission 15233) | reverse complement strand
ACAAATGCAATCAAAATGGCGGCCACATGACTTTTTCCTCAAGTGCAATATTGACTGCAGAAAGGATACACCAGGTCAAGCACTGATAGAGTCAAGATTTTCACAAGGGTTTTTGCAGGAAAGTTTTACCAGCAAATGGTGGCTTTCAACCAAATTAGAAGCTTGAAACTTCACTAAAAACAAGCTTTTGAAACTTGCCAATTCAATGAAAAGAGATTTTTTATTTGTAGGTTTGAATCTGAACACAAAATATTCAGGGAAATACTCCATACAAATCCACGTATTATGGATTTTGCTTTAGAAACAAGGGACATTTAAAATATTTAAATATTTAGACCTTGCTTGTTATTTGCCCCCTATCAAAATTTCTGGCAACGCACCTGCACCACATTGTCCATGTTTGCAACAGATGCGCAGATCACGAATTAATTTGAAGAGAGAATATATCCGAAATGCCTAACGTTTTTACGGTTAAATGAAAATAACCTCAAAGAGCGACAGTTTCAGTGCAAGATTGCATACACAATTAGTGTATAAGTGGTGTTGCGGTGAGCACATACGATTTTGTTTGTGATGAAGAGTAAATGTTGTTGCAAGGAAGTCAAAATTATTTTGACTGGAACTTGGAGGTGACATGTCCCAAAAAATCCTAACATAATTTGGAATTTCATTAACTCAACGTTAACCCCATGCGTTGGGTTTCGTGAGGGTAGTTGGCATATAGAAAAGCAATTAAAATATCCAGCAATATTAAATTGCTATAACCATTTGACGTTCTCAAGCAACACACCAAAATGATTTGATAATCTAGTATAAAATTGTAAGTTCAAATTTTTGAAATGTGCTTTTTTAAATAGAGTGAACGAAACAATGCTGTAATTGTTTTTTGAAACTGTTCTGCAGGCACCAATATCAGAAATATAATTCTCATAAGTTAGGATGAGATTTTATTAAGCAGTATTTCATAATTGGGTCCAGCTTGAGAGTTTCTTTGTTTTCAACATGTAGGCATTAATATTTAACGAAACTTTGAAAAGTTTTTGTATTTTTTTCAGTTACAAAAACATTTTCTTGAGCAATAATTTTTATCCAAGTAGAAGCTTCTCACACAATTCAACATAAGTTTTCGACAATCAAAATACACTTAAATATATGAAGTGTTTTCAGTTTTTCCGTCAGTGGAAGAATTTAATTATTTTAAGAGATAGCTTAACAACCAATAAGTTTTATGAAATCTTATTAAGAAATTCGAAAAGTAAGTGTAATCACAACAGAGAAAAAAATGTTTTCCAAACATTCCACATGATTTTTAAATTGCTGTTTGTTGCGATTTTGTTTCGAGCAATATACTACTTTGCAAGACTTCCAAGTTTTAATCTCTTTGAAATACCATTGAAATAATGAATTGCGGCGAAAAATAGTCTTGAATTTTCCAACAGACCACCTATCCATTTTCTGTCAAACAACAACCATTTGTTGCACTTTATTTTTTCAAATTCGCTTTTTGGGTAACAACAATGTGGCGGATTGCTTCTTGCCGGGACGTCTGTGGTCAACGCTCTGAAGCCTAAAGCATGGTACGCGTGGGTGGTTCGCTCAGTGGCCGTGAAATACCTAAACTTTCAGTTGTAACGCAAATACTCCACTGCTGAGCTATGCGCTGAGTTGTTTGTTACCACGATGTTTTTAGCTTTGACGCACTTTCTGCTTCCTTTAAAGCAAACGTTTTTGACCAATTCGAGGAAAGGCAATGATGAATGAAATTTACTCCGAAGTCAATTGTTATATCTGCTCTACAGTTCATACAATGTTTTGTGCTTCACTCACCTCACATGTACCAACACCTCTAGGTCCATCCCCGGCACAAATATGAGTTTGAGCCAAGTTTCCGTAGGTCTCATTACAAGTGAACGGCGAAATGATTGGTTGACGAGCTTGGTATAAATTGAAAGTACCGAGCAGTCCATCACCTGAGCAACATAAACCGGTTTTTCGGCAAGGTAGCTTTCTCGGAACAGGTTTCCAATAAAAATATTGAAAATTCTAAAACTACAAAATCGCTGCGAACAAATACTTGAGCAATTTAATCTTTATCAGTCAGAACGTAAATAAAAACTTCAATTTAAATTTGTGTTGAACGACGCCAACTTCAAACTGTTTTTCAGGAAAATTATGAATTCTAGCATCACCCAGGAACCCTCTAAAAGAGACTTGCAGGTAAGGCGAAAACGTGCTTAAGTTCACCACAGCTTTGAAGTACTGTAGCCTCCGTTGAATAAAGTCTAGCCGTAAATGAACAATTCGAAGATCTAGGTTTGCTGCAAGCTTTCGCGAAATCAACCGGTTAGGCTCTTCTTTCATGACTTTGCGATAATTCATACTTGCACATACCTGTTTTTAGTAACTGCTGTCCACAAAGGCGACGAAGTCGAATCAATGAGTAATTGTTTGAGGAAGACTTTTCCAATTTTTAACATTTTTACTAGTCATAAACCCAAAACGAATTGATTTGCAGGATTTATTGACTTACCCAATCCTCCCCATCCGGTTACAATACAAATAGTTCCTTCATCTACTTCCAAAATCTGTTCATTAGTTGGGAGGCAAGCTGGGTGCACCGTAGAAGACAGAGTGATAGGCGAATCCTCCACTTCTAATTTGAGCAAAGCTATGTCGTTTCTCAGTGACACACTGCAACCCAAGGCTGTGTATCATTTCTCAAGCATATACCGTACTAATACATAAAGAAGAATTTAAAAAACATGTGATGAAGCATGCTTCTACATACTTCAGGCCAACCCTTACTGTTTTGCTTCAATTTTTATCTGAAACAAAATCATTGGCTTAATGCGCTTTGCCCGAAAGTCTGCACTTCCAGCTGGAAGGCCCGAAATAAGAAAAAACAAACCCATGCACTTATGCTGAAATCGTGCAGGACTTAATCACATGCAGTTACCCCACTACGGAAACGCAACTTGTTGGTAAGCTTATCACAAGGTGCCATTAAAAAAGCATCTTTGGTAGGTTCCAAATAAATTGATTTTGTTCTGAACATTTTTGTTTTGAAGAAGTTCATTGCTCTTGAATAAATATCGGAAAGCCGAATAATTCAAATATGGCGCGTGGCAATAATTCCTTTATTCCATAATTTTTATTGCTTTGATGGTCTTTTTTACTTTACAAAAAACATATCATAAAAAGTAACCTGTCAATGCTTTCTATAAATTCAGATGAGTTATTGCACTCAGGTTGGAGCTGATCTACAGAAACGCTTTGTCTTTTAGGCACGGGTACATGCAGTTACCGACGTCAGTGCGGACTGAACTACATTTTACTTCTTTAAGGGGTGTTGCTTTTTATTTTTTGCTGTTTTCCAGGAATATCTGAACAAGTTTTGAAAAATTTGTCAAGATTGTGAGAAATTTGAAGTCAAAACGAATAAAAGCTTTGATCAATTTCCCTGACCTGTTTTCAATTTGATAGCTTCGCCATTATGCCTCTGTTGTTATTTCTCATTTTTATGTTCTTGATTTTTGTGTTTACCTGGAATAGTTCGTACTACAAGTATTAGTCATTACTCATCAACCATAATTTTTCCATGTTGATGTAACTGAACATCAAGCTTGATACTTTGAAATGAAAATTTGGGAACATTTTTTGGTTTTTAAAGAGGGTTTGTCCCCAGACCCGTAACCACCTGGTGGCATTCGGGGGAAGTTCCCCCCAAATTTTTTGTGACATCAAATTTTGTTGTGCTCAGAAACAATTTGTTTAAATATATAATAAAATAAACATCTTGCCCCGTAAAATCTCTTTTCTCCTTCCAAACCTTGAAACCTGTCTCCAGGCCTGGTTGTCTCTAGAATTTTGACCAATTGATTAATGGCATGGTTTGTTCGTCATGGGTCGTTGGTTTACTTTCGCTGGTGTGTCATGAGTGCTGACAGTGACAAGCCACCAAAAACCACATATTCTTCTAAAAAACGCAAAATCAAACCACAATTTTACTGTGAAACAGCTTGAGAGTAGTGGCATATAACAGAATACAGGTTAAGCACCAGGTGTTGCAGAAATAAAAAAACTTTCAGCTGGTTTGATTTTAAGGTAGTTTAACAACTTACTTATGGTATTCCGAATGCAATACAATCTGCTCAACACGATAGGACTGCGTTCCACTTGTACCAAGCAAAGTGTGTCTGCCCACGTAGACTCGAAACGATCGTAACCTGCACGTTTGACATTTTATAAACAGTATTTACTTTCATTCCGTAAACCTCGACAAAGAAGTGACGCCTCAACATGTGACCACGCATACAAAACAGACTGCAAAGAGGCCCTGATTATGTTATTGGACTGAGAGCACGCTTTCTTAGCACATCCAAATCGATTTCTGTAAAAAATACGAACGGTGTTGAAGTGTGACAAATGAATTGTACGCAAGATGTTTCACTTGAAATATAAGTCGCACTCAACCTATTAGAGATACCATTAGAAAGCCTGATTTGGTCTCACTTACTCTCGGTTGCCCACACATTGCGCAGCAGTTACAACCCACGATGCACTGATCAACACTCCCCCACAGATAAGTTCACCAGTTTCAGTTGAAGACAGCATTGCTTGCCATGGCCATGACCCATAGACGGCTTCGTTGGCTGAGCCGGACCAAGTGTTCTAGCAATGGATTTTGAAAGTAATTTAGTATTAATGTTGGTTCAGTTATTCGGGTATTTTATCATCTGGGTCATATTGCTTACTTCAATATCATAATGTAAATGTGCAAACCTGTACACAGAAACTTCAACGAAAACCTGCACTTAGGAATTAGTTGATGAAATGTCTACCGTGGTTACTTACATTAGGCAGTTTCTTGCTAAGTAAAAGCAGTTCCAAACTAGGAAAACTTACCCATAAAAACTCAGGTGCAAAATCGTTTTTTCCGCACTCGTGGGAACTAGTAGCGGGATGCACTGAAAGCAAGCATAGCGACTGATACCTTACGGAAAAAGAAGTCTGAGTTTTGAAGTACTCTTAGCACTTAAGCTCAAAAAGTGCTTTCAGAGAAAAACACAAGGGGATTAGTAGGGTACGGCACAAGCGCTATAAGTTTAGAAGCCAAAATGACAAGCTGCAGTGAAAGTAACAGCACTTCATGCCTGAAAAGGACATCCTTGTTATTGAATAATTACCTCACAAAGGGCTTCTTTTCTGAGCATACTGCGCTTTTGCACAAGCGGCTGACTACTTTCGGATGCCCAACTCACCGCGTTGACATGAGCAATGCATTTTCCAAAGATCAGCATTCAGACAATACCATGAAATAAAATTTACCGCATACCACATTCAATTTCATCGCTGTTGTCGGCGCAGTGTCTCGTCCCATCGCATTTAAGATTCGAATCTATGCATTCTCCTGACCAGCACAAGAACTGCGTGCTCAGACAGCGTTCTGAAAGATCATTTCACCGTGAATCAAACCAGATTAAAATCTGGTTTATTTATTTCAAGGAAGGCATGGTCGTTTGAAGACTTCAGATATAACAACTTGCCGTTGAGTAAATCCAGTACTGTTACTTTGTCCTAGACATAGCATTTCGTTACATTTGTCTCCTACTTTTGTTTTACAAATGGACTATTCGGTGGCTTATGCTATAATCAACAAACCGATTGCGCTTTCACTGTGCACCAACCAAGGAGTGTGATCATCCGCTTTTATTAACACAAACTTAAAACATCAGTGCCACGCTCCAAACCTTTGGTTTGCCAGTTGATGAAAAATCCTTTTGCTGAACCAAACCCGTTCGTGTTGAATGTAAAAGTAACGTTTGTGCCGTGGGCGGCAAAATCGCGAGGTGGATATGTTCCACAATAACTTCTGTCCGTAAACTGAGAACCGAGAGATGCAAATTGATAGGTTTAAAATTACGCTCAAGTTTGTTTCTTATTCTTTGCAGCATCAAAGCTTTCTTATTTACAGTTCAACTCGAATTTTCAATGTTTCTTTCCAACGAAAAAGCGAATAATGCTGCCGAATGCAAATAACCCACTGTAAATAAAACGGTAGAAGTAGACGTTCCTTGACCAAAGACGAATACGAATGCCAACACAGCGACAATACGTTCACTGTCAATAAAGTGGCGTAACCATATGAACAGTTCAGAATGTTGTGGTGCGGTGTTTCTGAGGCTAATACCTTGTAACGTCCATCAAAAATGAGCAGTTCGTCAAACAAGCAGTAGCTTTCTTCTTCTACTTCAAAATCCCAAAAGAAAATGGTTAAAATCTGAAACGAAATATGCAGTGTCATTTGAATACTGCTTTTCTGCATCATCCTAAAATGGTATAATGCCCTCAACCAAAACAAAGAAGAGTTGTGGTGTACATTTACTAAAAAGGGTTTTAATGGCTTATTATTTAAAATGGAAGTATTTCTGTGAAAAATATGCAGGCGTGAGGTTTATTATAGTTACAATAGTTCTTGCAGATTTTAAAAAGAAATTCCTTGGATCATTTTAATTATTTTACTATTCTGGTGATAACAATAAATTTTCTCAAAAACTTCATTTCTTTTGAATCAGATCATAGCGTTTTCTACTCCAGCAGTAACTACAGATTGGCTCAAACGAAAGAGGATTATCAACAAGGATAAAGCCAATGAAAGCGTTACTAAATGGTGAAAGCAGTCAAATATAAAACCATTGTCAATTTAGCAATTTCGCCGCCATTACTTAAGAGTATGATGTACTGTAGGTTCTACAGTAGCTTGCCTGGTCGTTAGGAATGACAATGGAAGTAGAACAAGATATGTCCGATGGGTAGCCATTCGGATAACCTGGCGAAGTCAAATTGCCGTTTGTATCACTGATCAGAGTTTGATTGCAGATATTGTACGCTGTGGAAAAAGTGGGCATTCTTATATTGCTGAAAGCGAAAAATGCTAAAAGTTCAAACACAAAACTTTGTGCCACTTGTTTCAAACCTGTACCTCTTGCGACATAAACTATGGATTGTACATATATTTAGAAAGATTGCAGATGGTTACCCGCTCTTTAGAATTTTAGTTATACTTCCTTTAAGAGAAAATAATCGACAGCTAATTTTTATGTAGTTTATAACGCAAACCTTTTGGCTCTAAAGCAACCAGTGTCAGAATGCGGGATAAACAAATCATTTCTAAATAGTGTCTGTGTAGTGGGATTAACTGGCGTCCCTTATTAAAATAATTACTCCCTCTACAGTAAATCTTAGGAGGAAGATAACAAAGCAGAAGCAATCAGAAAATATCAATTTTGTATGACAAAAATATTCACATGTCTCAAGTGAACGTTCCCTACAAATTACCATCATTATAATTGAGAACCGTCGTCCCAACTGCATTCATAATCAACAGCATTGAGCATGCAGCAGTTTTTCCAAAAATGTTCATAGTAGACAAGCAAGGTATTAACTGAATCAAGGTGCACCTTCAGCCTTTTGCTATCTTTCTGTCAATGTGCCAAACAATGTATATTGTTAGCGCTCTAAATTCCGTCAGAATGAGTTTTAAAATCCGGCTGAAAACAAATTTCGTTTACAGAGCACGCTGCCCAAAATCCTTAAAAACAGCGTAGCCTGCAACTCTTGCTGGTAACCTAATTTTGATTCAAGCGTTGAAACTGCCACGCATCCTACTTCCTACGGCATGTTTGCAAAAACCTGCTCAATCATAAAGTGTTCTTTCTGCGATGCTTCTGTCTTCGGCAAATGTGTGGGTTTTATCGTAAATTCCGAGCGCACGACAAACAGACTGAACAATGCGACGGCAGGGCAAGCGAACGATAAGTTATAACCTATTTCTGCCTCATCGCGAAAGCGTTTCTTTTGTTCGCAAGGGCCGCAAACGGTGTCGTTCACACCCGAGGTGTTAAAACATAATTCATCTCGCTTGTTTTGAGTATCATATAGCACCACCTCTTTTGAGGTAATTCGAGATGCTGTTATGAGATCGTCCTGTGCGGGATTCATACGCTATCGTGAGCATTGTGGTGGGCCAACTGAATTACCCGATTGATACTAATTAACGATCTCAACACTGGGTTTACCGATATTTTTCTACCCCGCTGTTTACCGAGGTGACGAAATCGACAACAAAACATTTACAGTCGCGTGAAGGCAAACAACGCCGAATTTAGTAAATTTTACAAATATCTATTCACACTAGCTACGTTTTTATGTTATTGGAGTTGACACATAATGAATTGCATTGCATTGCAATATTTCAAATGATCGAACTTATACAAGTATGACTACCTCTGACAGCTGATCAACTAGTTCAGCGTGGTCCAAACACTGGCATGCGGGCCACATGCGGCCCGCGGACAGTTTTAATGCGGCCCGCGAACGTTTTCTGTATGCCGTATATTACACAGTCATAAATACATTGTATTAGCCACACAGCCCTTGCAGGTCACACATCATTGAAGTGCAGGTCAATATGTAAGCATTAGGGGACAACAATATATTTTTGCAATTTATGACGTTATATAGCTAACCTCTAGACTAGGCTGACGCTGCAGTACTCTGTGACCACAAAGCATGCGTTTATTTTTTATCTTTGTTGCAAGCATAGGCTGTAAATAATTTTCGAGGTAGGTTAGAAGATGTGCATTGTGGAAGTAATGAAGTAATATTTAGTCAAGTAGGCTACACCAATTTAACAAAAAACGAGTGTCAAAAGAGAAGTATCAGAGGAAAACAAAAAGTTCAATTCTAACTGGGAGGAGAGCCAATGACAATGGCAAGCCACAGTGTCTTGTGAAGTTGCAAGTAATATCTGTTCCCAAAGAATTTTTATATAAAGAGCAACAAACACGAGAAAACACACGGGAAGAACCACGGAAGTTATAGGAAAGCAATTCTGAAATAATTAATGTGTAACCAGACCCGTAACCAGGGAGGTAACCGGGCAATTGGCATGGCTTATGATACTTTGCACTGAAGATGTGCTCCATGTTCGTAATTTGCGAAAGTGCTTTCTCAATTATGAAGCGATTGAACAGCGACACACGAAATAGAATGGCTGATGAAACCTGCAGGCCTGCCTGTGTCTGCCGACTGCGGAAATTAAAGCGGACATTGACTTTATAACCAAAACCAAGAAACAAAAAATTATTATTTTGTTGTTGTGTTGTGTATCTTTTTTACTAGCAGAAAATATATATTTTGAGTCGCAAACAACCAGCAGAAAACTTATAAATTACCCTAAAATCAACAATGCCCTTAGACGTGCAGCAAAATTAAGTCTATTAGAACAGCAAACGAGTCTTTTAATTGCAATGGAGTTCCTCTTTTTGCAGCCCGCAACTTTTTCCTCAAACAGTAATGTGGCCCTTCATGCTCGCAGTCTTGCACCACGCTGAACTGTTGTTGAATACAGCCAGCGAGAAGCTGTGAGATAGAAGCAGCTCATTACTTAATTGTAATGCAAATAGTTGCGAATAGTGAAAATAGTCTTGGCACAGTGATGTAAATCGCAAAGATACCATCAACATGAAGCACATTTACTGAAATTTGGAAACAAACCTGCAAAACTTTTTTCCTGTTTTCCAAAACTAAGTGCTTCAAACATGTGGGTTTGAGCACCCTTTTTATTTTGCATAAGTTATTTTTGAAATGCCAGCAGAACATGTACCACAAATTGGTGTCTTGCATGTGATGCACATTGTTGCATCTTGCACCATGGCATTCTCTATGTGTTCAAGGGAGATCTCAGTTGTCGAAAAAGGGGTTGGCCTCAACATTTCCAAGTGAAACTTTTTGCATGCGCGCGTCAGATATCAGTCGAAAAATGAATTTCCGTCTACTAAATATTTTGCCAGTCGTCTTTTGAAACAACGCTTTTACTTCATGCCTTATTATCCTTATTATCGGACTTCTTTGGCACAAATTTAGTGAAAGGACAAAGTGACTTTAGAAGCATCAACTGCTTGTCCTCTGTAAACGAAAAGTTTCACCTATATTTTCACTCATACANGGATGCGGATGTCTGATACACAAGAACACATTGCTGTGAATCGGTCTGCTCCTGGCCCAGAAAACTCAGCCACATCTACAATANCCTGCGCTGTCATTTGAATGTGCGACATGATGGAAAAACAACCGAACAAGTTCAGCAATAAGAAATAACTTCACTAAATGCACTGTGTAAACGACCACTACCTGCATCACTGTACTACGGTGTCTCCAATATATGCAGTAAAACCTGACACACAACATTGAAGTCCAAACAAAAGCGCGTGTTTACCATCAGATTGCAAACATCTCAGTGGGCACATGAAACAATCGATTTATTTAAGCGTGAAAAAAGCACCACGAGAAACAAGTAATTAGTTTTGGCTATCTCCAAGCATTGATTGTCGAAAACGGCACCTTGGTAAACGGCGGGTTGCAAAAAATTAAAAGTGATCAAATAACTGTCACAAAAATAAAACAGAATCGCAATAATCATATTTTGAAAAGTAGTTTTGTTAGGTAAAGTCAATAAATCTCAAACACAACGGATGTGCAGATTTTCAAAAAATTGAATTTAAAAATCACTTGGTGTCGAAAACAGCACCTTTCTAAATCTAGTAAACATCTGGGTGGTGGATGACTTTTGTTAGGAACTTCANTAAGCTGAAAAAAAAAACTGCACAATTACAACTGTGATACTTCTGGCCTGTTGAACAAAGACAGAGTTACTTCCTGTGGTGTTTGTGGTATCACACGTTTTAACCTCAAATGTCCCGTGAAAGGAAACATTCAAGCCGGTCAGTAGCTGAATTTCGATATAACACAGAAAAAAGTGTAGGGTCTTTTTTATCGAGTTCAAGAACCTTCGTATGTCTATCCTGCAAAATTAAGGCAATTACACAATATTATCATTTTTACCAGTGTAGTTTATCCGGACAAAAAGCATGTTGTGATGAGTAAATAAATTAGTACAAAATGCATACTAAAGCCGCAAGTATAACGTTAAGCGTCGTGCAATTTCGTGGACCATGATGGTGCAACGGCGCAGAAAAAGAAAGTAACGCGTAGTGGAAAACTTTTATGCAGAGTGGTAAGTTCAAGAAAATGAACAATTAAGAGCAATAAATTTGTCAAACCAGAAGCAAACAGTCGATTGCAAAAACCCATTAAAAATCACGTCTTTGGTGGCGGTGAGCTATTTCTTTACAATTTTGAATTCTGCTTCCTGATGCTTCCTTTCTTTACCTTGCGACAATTACGTTGCACTCTGTGTGTACAGGTAAGGAGAGGTTTATTCACAAATGTTTGTGACTTACAAACGAAATAGCAGAAATGCACTGAAACGAGAAAAAACAAAGTGCAGAAAAATTATGGGAGGGCATGGAACGATTGGCAAACTGGGCTTATCAACCCCATACACAAAAATGGAGACAGGAGCGAATGTACCAACTACAGGGGCATTTCTCTCCTTAGCCGTCCTGGAAAAGTGTATGCCAAGTGTTATGAAAAAAGATGCCGCGAAATAATTGAACCAAAGCTGGATGATATCCAGTGCGGTTTTCGTCTCAGCTGTAGCACTACAGACCAAATGTTCCCTCTCCGGCAAATATTTTGAAAGCTAGGGAGGACATCAAATCCGTCTACATTTATTTTGTCGACCTCAAGAAAGTATACGACCGTGTTTCTCGGGGAAACGTTGGAGAGTGTTGCGGGAGTATGGTGTTGAAGTGTTCTCACTTTCAGGGATTTTTTCTCTAAATTGAAACTTTTGACCTTTTCAGGGATTTTAAGGGGATTTAGGAATTTTTAGGGATTTTCGGAAAATTTTGAAAATCTGTAAAATGAATAATTTCAGTTTATTTTGCAAATCATGTTTGGTTCTATTTTTAACACTTATCACGGCGCTCCGATATTACGCTGCACCACCACAAAATTAGGATTATTTTGAGGAAAATAGGGATTTTTTGGTACTGTTCTTGAGATTTTTAAAGATGCATATGTGAGAGCCCTGGTGTTGACGGCAGCCTGTTACTGGCCGCCAAGTCACTGTATTCCGGCTCAGACGTTTGTGTCCGTTTTGGCGAAATTCAAGTCATGACAGTTAACCCTGGGTTGTGCTGTCCAACAAGGGTGTGTGCTGTCACCACTCCTCTACTTTGTCTATATGAATTATGGGTAGAGTGTCAGAGCCAAGTCAACGAGAGGGCCACTGCTGGGAGTTGCAAGATCATTTGTTTGCTTTTTCCTGACGATTTGTCACCGCTCGCAGCTTCTCAACAAGATCTTCAACATGAACTGACCTGGTTTCTGCTGTGTGCATCTAAGCCGAATGAAAATCAGCACTAAAAACCCTTTAACGACCGCGCCGGCCAATACATTGGCCGGCACTTTTTTGGCCATAAATCGCCAGCCGCTAGAGCTGGAGAGCTGTTCAAACCCTCTACGGATTCAGCAAGGCTTTTAGTTGACACCAAAAAAAACGTTTTTCGTTTTCGGTTTGGCGTCTTCTGGAGGTAACGTCACAATGTGAGAATGTTTTCGAATTTTTGGCCACCTTTACCTGGCCCTGGGCCCCAACCCATTGACCCATTCTTTTGACTCAAAATTTGCGTGAAATCTAGGCCAAAATCCGCGTCCATAGAGCCCTTGATTGACTTGCTAACATATCTGTTGCCAAAATTATGGTTGAAAAATCCAGTTTTTGGCAAAATTTAAAACTTCAGAAAAGACACAATTTTCCCTCTCAGGGCAAAATTTTGCCAGCAACAACTCGGCAGCAGATTAAACTAGAGAGCTGTTCAAACCCTGTAATGATTCGTGGCGTCGTGTAGTTTAGAATAAAATTTATTTTATGTAACTTGGGTTTGGAGTTTTGCGTCCAGGGGATCATGATAGGGGTATGTTTTTTGGTTATTTTTATGACGTCATCATCCGATCTCACGCGCCAATATTTTGGCTTGGATTTTGTTGTATTTTACGCAAAAATACGAGTGTTTAGAGCCCTTGATCGTGTTACTAGCGTTTCTGGTTCAAATGTTACGCCAAAAAAATTCCAATTATTTCTGGAATTCCCCAGGGTCTTTTGGGGATTTCCATAATTAATATTCTATCATTTTTGCCATAACTTATCAACTAGAAACGCTAAAATGTCAGCCAAACCCTCCAAAGACTCGCACTATTCCCTGGAATGTATTTAAATTTCTCACGGTTTCGCGCCACTGAATCGGCTCGATTTTTGAACTCCCACGCGACGTTGACGTCATGGATTGTTTTGACAGACCTGTCAAAACATCCTGTGGTTTTGTAAACATGACCAGAAAGGCCGAAATCGCACAGTGAAATTTGTTTTTTTCAGTCTAAACTACAATCTTTCCCGATTCAGAGCGGATTTGAACAGCTTTCTAGCTCGATCCGCTGGCGAGTGTTGGCCATATAGAAAATGGGTGTATTCCACCCCACGTTGGGGTTTGTTGGTGCAGAAATTTTCACCAATTTTTGTTTTTTTATCCATAATTTTGGCTACAGATATGCTAGAAAGCCATTCAAGAGCTCTAAAGACGCGGAGTTTGGCTTAGGTTCCGAAAAAAAACTTGAGCCAAAAGAATGGGTCAAATGGGCTGGGTCCCAGGGCCAGATGAAGGTGGCCAAAAAAACGCAAAAACACCCCCACTTCTGATG
>JGI24022J15233_10005260_pt1 | contig 13665 bp, 8 predicted proteins | sample Ectturendosymbi2_FD_15233 | JGI IMG/M metagenome (IMG submission 15233) | reverse complement strand
GCACACACTATGAAAATAGCCGCGTTTCCCACGGCGCAAGTAAGATGGACGGCCCGCAAACCACTCGTGACACTCCGAAAAGATTACGTGAGAGAGTATAAAGGAAACCGAAACTGCACTAAATTGTGTAGGTGTAATTACTTAAAAACCCTTGACTTAACTGCTAGTTTCTTGATCAAAAAAGGTCTAGTTTTGCTACAAGCTTTAGAGGAATCAGCCGACAGAGCTCTGCTTTCTCCTTTTTGCGATGATTCAGTCGCTAGTCTCCACAAAGGTAAAAGTTTTGAATCCATCAGCAATTGTCAAAAAAATAGGAAATCGATTCACGTAGCACTACTCATCCTCAGTTTAGTTTTTTAAGCTTTTAGGAATAAGTTTTTATGACTGAAAATCAATTGCATTATTTCAGTTCAAGTATGATTTTAGTTAGTATTACAGTTATTTGTAAAATTGTAATTAATTAAAGGTCGCAATTACAGATTTTATATATTAAGAAAATGGAAACAAGACATACAGATACTACATGTCAAACGTGTAATCAAATTAGAAGTTTCTTTACTTGAAATTTTGAATTTCTTGTCACACTTGTTGTAGTAAACCTCAACAAATATTTTTAAAATTGGACAACAGTTGTGGAAATGGATTCAACAGTGGTTCCAGTAGAATCTGTTTGGTCATTTTCAAAATGCTGCAAGTTTAGCAGTAAACTGTAATCTCCTAAAATGAGTGCTTTTGTTGGAATTCTGTGATGAAATAATGATTGAAAAAATATCGTAAACGCACAAAAAAATTTACTTTGCCACACCTAACATTGACCTATCTTACTCAAAATTTAAGTAAACACTGCTTCAAACCTAAACGGTACCTGCAAAGCATGGACTAATTGCGACAAAGTTATGTCCAGTACGCACAGCACATTGAGCACACAACACATTATAGCGTTGTCTTAACCTCGAGTACAGCACGGTAGATACTTCTACTTCACAGGGATTTGGATGTTGCTGCCAGTGTTTCCTGTAACGGCGCGCAAAAGTCCAGTACCATCATACCATTTGCGCAGTGAAATCTCGTTCTCGCGCACTTGTAGTATTCCAAATTTAATGTGATTAATCACTGGTTCTACTCCCCTGTTTTAACGCGTTGCCAGATATTTTTGCATTTATGAACTGCTCTGCAGAGATGCCGCGGGCAGAAATTTTGTCTCCTCTGTCCGCACCACATCACTAGTTTTCTGTTCTCTGTCCGAACTGCGACAGCATTTGTTGTACTTTTCCGCGTCCGCACTGCACCGCAACCCTCAACGTTTTATCCCCCAACAGCAAACACTATTTACCCCTCACCAGAAGCACTGTGCTCCCCCTTAAATCTTTCTTTAATGCCAACTCTGGTTATAAGTTGTTGCATATACATTTACAAAATGTTTTTATTCTTTTCAAATTGCCACACCATACATCTCCCTTTACTGCCGTGCGCAAAGCCATAGCAAGCTTGCTGTTGCAAGTTAATCAGAATTTGATACAGTATTTGTTTTTGCAGTTGCACTGACTGACAAACAAGCAAAAATATTTTTGGAAGACAATAACTTCCGAATCATCTTTTTCTTTATTTTTTTTTTTGTTTTGCAAAAACACATCAATAGATGTAAAACGTCCACACGGTGCGTGGCATTGGCGCGGTTCCCAATTGAAATTTTCCACATTCGCACCGCGCGAATGTGCGGTTGAAATATCCAAATGCTCTGTCTTGGCGTTGAGTGCTGTGTTGCTCCGGTCTCCTAACTTGGAACTCTGATAATATGTTGATTACAGTGACACATTGTACAACAAGTAGTAAGGAGAGTGCGTGTAGAATAACGCGCATGTTGTGTCAACAAATTTCGCCAAAACGTGATATATTGTGACGTCACAAACAGCGTACATCTAGGAACAATGACATCATACGTGATTGCAAAATAATAGAATTTTGTAGGGGGGCATGCAATTAAGCAGTCGCCCCGGGAATCACTAGCCCTCTGCACGCCACTGGCTCAGTGTAATATTTTCTGAGGGGCAACACTGGTTGCAGCCACTTGTCAGCTCTTTTTAACCTCTGATCTTTCATTATCACAAGCGTTCTCATGGAACACTGACTCAAGCACTAACTGTCGAACCAAAACGCCACGTATAGCATCGCAGGTGGTCTTCGCTGTGTATCGGTCTGTCCAGCTATCGTGAATATTCATGCTATAGTGAGATCGTCCTGGACATTTACCTTGCGAACAGAACTGCAGCAGGTCGCATGGCAAGTGTAGCTCTGGTTTTATTCATGCATTTGTTCAAACTCTTGTAAGTTGTTGGAAGCAAAACGCGGTTTTAATTCGGTTAGCTTTTTTTGCAAATTGCAAAAACAATTACACAAGGACAAAAAGTCTCAATTACGATTACATGAAAATGTGTAATTAATTGTGTAAATAAAAATGAAAGTGTGATATTAAATGTGTAAAAAAAAAACTCTCGTACAGCCTCCGATGTTTCATAGAATAAATAAATCAATATAAAAGTTTCATTGGTGGCATCATCAACGTTTTTTACGCAGTCCACTAATTTGACAATATTTTTTACTCATTTGGCAAGTAAGTGTTGATATGACGTGCGGCGTTGTTGATACTGTTTAGTGCGGAACATTGCACAAAATTTGTTTCAGAAACATCTTCCAAAACATCAGCGCAAAGAGATGAAGAAGATGAAAAAGATGCATAAGCATTACAAATACTAGTGATGAGTTCAAAACGAAATAGTACAAGGTTCTACTAACAGGTAATACAACCTGGTATGCGACTGTAATATCGACGTGTTTAGTTTTGTTACTTGCGTTTCTAAAAAACACAATTTGTTTGGACACCTTTTCACAATGTTGGTTCATCGTAGTGGACCTGCTCTGGGTTCAACTTATCCCGCATGGTCGGTGCTTGCTATCACCGAAACTGATATTATGTCAATGTGCACTGCTATGATGGAAGTTCTCTTAGCTTTTGTCATCCTGGAATTTTTCGGGAACTGATTTTTCAACAGCTCAAAGCTTAAGAAGTGTTGAATTAAAGGTTAGTCGAGTAAAAGCGCTTGTCCAAAGAAAATCCCTGCCCCATATTTTAGCCATTGATGCTAGTCCCAAACATTGGGGTTTTTTTTGACTGACAAAGCTGACCATAAACACACGGCATATGAAAATTTCACTACGGGAGCATCTCCTACGAAAACTTGGCAGCGCACCTTTGAAAAAGCCCGAGACTAGCTTGCATTCTGAATGCAAGCTACCGGAAATTTTAGCTGCGCTATCAGTAAAATGAAACACTTGACATTGTTTGAGTGATATCACCATTTTATATGTTGAAATAGGGAGTTGGTCTCGAATTTCCTGTGGTAATGCAATTCAGCCAGCGATGTTTGAAGCGCATGTAGATCCGTAGGCGTAACCAGGAAGGGTTCAAGGGGGCCACTCCCCCCAAATTTCTAACGTATCTTGTCGTTTGTGCTTTGAGAGGCGCTGTCACAAACAAAATACTGTTGCTCGCTTACTGTCAAAATATTTGAACCCCCCCAAAATTTGGGATGGCTGCGCTACTGTGTAGAACTCTTGAAAGGCTACAAAGTTATGGCCGAAACTTCTTTCTTCATACGTTAAGATGAGTTTGTTGCTCAATATCAGAAACTTTCTTTTTCACGTAATAAAACTTGGCATTGAAAAATCTCAAAATGCTTGAACATGCTTTAAATTGTCCATTTGTTTTCTCACTGTCCGAGACCGAGACTTGAGAATTCGTCAATTTTGCCGAAGTTTTTCTGAAATTTCTTGAAAAAATGTCGTTACCAACTCCAAGCTGAATCTTTTTCGGATTTATGGCATATATACTACCCGTTTTGTTTCTTTTTTCACTTGCAGATGTAGCAGACGGGCAACAGGTTGAATTTCAGAAGCTTTACTAAGTTTACTAAGTCATATCTTTAAGTTTAGAGTATTCTAAGTCTGAAGATTATGAGACCGAGTCTGGTGTCTCCATCACTGATACCTGTCGGGCAGTAAAAGTGTGCATCAGACCGAGCATAGCCTTTTTGTGTCTATGGGAACATTTTGACATTTTCCGTTGTGGTAACTGTGGNCGGCTCGTCTAAATGAGCTGCAGCCATTTCCACCACGAGTCGCCACTGGTGACAACCATTGGTTTGGTATTTTTTCGGTCATTCGTTGGTCACTGACCGAATTTTTTTTAATGCCCGAAAAAAAATTGAAGTCAACTCGGTCAAAAAATGTCCGAAAACGAAACTGACAGAAACTTTTACGTTATTTCGGACAAATGACCGAAAGTTTAAGCGAAAAAAAACTTCCTTCTACAGAATGTGAATGCCTGTTGAACGAATTAGTGTATGAAACTGTAGTTACATATACAGCATACAAACGTGGTTCAACCAGCTATGCGATATAATAGTGAGCATAGGATATGGAACTGAAGGTAACCGGACTGCAACCGCCGAGGACAACTGCCGTCTAAGAAAAAACAAGACTCGTGTTATGTAAAAAATCAGACCGTTAGTGTTTTGTTCTACAGAATACTAATGCCTGTTAAACAAATTCATGTATGGAACTTTAGTTACAGTACATATACAGCATACAAACGTGGTTCAACCAGCTATGCCAGGGGTGGGGGACCTATTTACTATCATGGGCCGCATGAACTGTGCATTATCGCTGGCGGGCCACAAAATCAACTAATTTTATCCTAAAATTCTACCTTCATCTAACTGCGAGAAAGAGTGACTTTTCTTGACGTAATATCTAAGTATCCGCTTATCATGGAGCTTCGTTTTGATGTTGTACACTGACTTGGGTAGAGAAAATTCTGATGCGGGCCATATCAAACGTTCACGCGGGCCGCAGGTTGCCCACCCCTGTGCTATGCGAAATAATAGTGAGCAGAGGATATAAAACTGAACAGGATTGTACTAGAAAAGTGAATGGCGGTGGAGATGATTACCGACATGTTGCACCTTGCAGGACAATACAATATTTTTGTAAAATATTTTTATGGAATCGGCAAATGCCAACTATGACCTTTAGAGCACTTCCGCGATCTTCCAAGATGTCTGACTGACTGAATGAATGTACGACCATAATATTTGTGGCAATTAAAAGCTCTGTGTTTTCTGTAGGCTTTCGAGGAACCAGCTGACTGGACTTTGCTTTCATCTTTTTGCGATGATTCGAAGTTGCGCATGTTTGTATTCAAGTTACTTAACTCCACGGGTGAAACAAGCAAGGAATCAATCGCTGATTTTTATTAGGAAATCTATTTCACGTAACACTACGCGTCGTAAGTCCTTAAATCTTATAAAGCTATAGTGTTTCGTGAAATCGATTTCCTATTAAAATTTGTTGATTGATTCCTTGCTTGTTTCACATGTGGAGTGACGTTACTTGCATCATATTTGTGAATAGACATCTCAATTTCTTTGATTTAAAAAGTTTAGATTTCACCCAAATAAGAGTGCAGTTTTTCAAAGATATTTTGAACCCATTCAGTTTCACACCATCGGACACAGGGGATTCAATTTCGGGAGGAAAATACCATCACTGCAGCCGAAATTTTCCTAGCTGTCAAAACAAAGGTTGGGAAAGCTGCAGGTTGCAATGAAATCCGACCTGAAATCCTCAAAGCCGTGAAAAGACGAGTTGTTTGCTGACTCGTGTGTGTCAAGTAGCATGGCGTTCTGGAAGGGCATCGGTGCATGTATTGGCAAACTGGGGTGATCATTCGCTTACACAAGAAGACAGGAGAGAATGCACTATTAACTACCGAGGTATCTCTCTCCTTAGCCTCCGATTGCGATTCTCGCCTATGGTCATGAAACTTGAGTAATGGCTGAAAGAGTGCTATCTAAAGTACAAGCGGCAGAGTTGTTTTTTGCGAAGGTTCGTGGCGTGACGCTTCGCAGCAAAGCGCACAGCCGTGCAATTCGTAAAACCCTGAATGTCGAACAACTTCTCCAAATAGAGAGGTCTTAGCTACGATGGTTCGGCCACGTGACTAGAATGTCCCAGGCAAGAGCGGGAAGGCAAGTCCTCCTGGCTGCACCCGCGGGAAGGGTCGACCAAGGACCAGATGGCGTGATTACATTTCCGTCCTGGCTTCGCCCCGTCTTCGTGCGGAACCAGCAAAAGTATTTGAGATTGCTTAAAAAAACGTAAGATATTTCAAGTTTTCATAGACCGTTGCCCCTACGAACACTAGAGGAAAAGCGGGCATTAAAATGAATTGATCAAAATACTGAACTTCTGTTTTAATCAAACTTAAAAAATATTTATAAATGCAGAAAGAAGATAACGTCGTCAACATCATTTGAAGTTCAGCAACATCTATGCAGATTTCTGCCATTGCTTCGAATTATGCTCATAGCAGTGATATCACTGAACGATTGCGTTGCCTTTTATGTAGTGTGTTGCCTTCATTGCAACGTTCTGAAATAGCATTATAAAGGGTTGTGTCGGCTACATGAAATATTTTTTGGTGCAGCAGTTGGTTGATTAGAAACGATGTTTTGAATGCATAACGTAGTGCGCTTTATATCTTTGCGTTTGTATTATGTATGTGTTGTTTGCTTATTAGCAATCATAGCTTAGTATGCTTAGGTCAAAAATATATTTGACGGTTTATTTGAAGCTGTATCTGTAATTACTGCGTGCATTTGTATCAAGTCACTTCTTGTTTAGTTTTGTTTCGTTTTTTGTACTGCACAAAAGATATGTACTAATTAATGGTGTGCTAATGGAATTTCACATTTTTGAGTTTCGTGTGATTGTTGTACGTAATATAAATTCACAGCTTCTTGCCTTATGTGGCAGTGAAAACAGACTTTGAATCTATGTAAAGCTGCACCGATCTGCTGAGGTGATTCACATTTGCAGTGATTCAAAAAACATTTTTTATTGGCAGTTTCACTTGATGCCCATCAAGACGTTTTGTTGCTGGTTGCAACATAGTGCAGCAGTGCAAAGTAACTACAGAGTCAGTATTCAGTTCACTTCCACTAATAAATGCTCAAGTGCAGGATACACAAAGATTGTTAGTATGCCATGATTTTATCACATTACTTACAATGCATGTTTTTCATGTGGTTTAGCATGTGCAAATTTTAATATTTTTTCATGAGAAATTTGTGTTTGTCAGACAAATGTGACTTTCAAAACTATCCAGTAATTGCACAAATAAAATGCAGTGCAGCTGTGACTGTCGTTACAAACTTCTGTCATTCACCCAACATGCAATAACCTGTGCACATCTCTGTGCAGTGTAGGTGATTGCGAACTATCTTTTCGTTTTTTTCCATCTGTTTCTGAGCTTGTCATAACAAAACACGCATAATTATGCCCACCATTTTGCTATTGATAAAAATCTGCATAAAAACGTGATGGTGACAGCTAGTCGAAATCTTGACGATAGCATAACCAAGTAATGTGTTGGTGAAAAGATTCTTGCTAATTTCTTCCTGTGTCATTCTTTTTCACCTTCAAATTTTTTTTATTCTTGTTATGAAATACATAGTCATTTTAATCTATGTTCCATGAAAAATTTACAAATGTGCTGTGAGTGCCAAAAAGGTTCACAATAATTAAAATTCTATGGAGCTAGTCAAGCCGTTATAAACATCGATAAATTTGTACAACATCGATAAGTTTGTGCGTTGAAATCTACAGGTTTGTTTTACTTTGATGATTCCAGTTGCCAATTAACACAAGATTGTAATTATTTTTGTATTTAGTCTGCATTTACAAGGGGCATATCTAATCAGCCTTTATTTAAGAGAGGTGAGAATTATTATTCATAGTTCTGTAGTTATTGTTCTTTAAATATTGTACAGCAGTTCATTATAACTTAGACTAAAACTGGTTTCCTCACGACAAAATGCGCTGTTAAACGTTTTATTTTCACAAGGTGTCAGTTAAAATGTCTGGCAATTACTTGTTTAAAAACTCAAACTTGAAGAAGAACCATCCAGTGTTTACCAAATTTTTCCAAGAGTTTTGTTGCTGATGTGGTACAAGTCAGTCTTCAGAAGGAACAATGGGCTATCACTATGAAATCCCTAACCCTTGACATTTGCTGAAAAAATAGTTCAATCCAATTTCTACTTGCCAGAAGATTCAAACTTTTGTCACAGTGATCTTCCAGCTGTACCCGTTAATGTGGAAATACAGACAGTCTGAACTGGTGAGAATATTACAAAAGGGAACAATAAACTTAACACAATGGTATATGGGTGCATTTATTCAAGTTGTGCAAATGTTCAAGTACATTCGCCCTTTCCATGCCAACAGTGTTGGACCAATCTTTCTTGAGTTTGTAACAGTCTAAACCAGGCCTGCACAACTCCTAAAGCTTGAAGAGAGCCAGATCAATTGTAAATTTCCCTGCAAAAGTTTTTCATTTGGTTGTATAAATTTTGTTGTACTTTGGGAGAAATTCTGGAACGATAATTATCTGAAGTCGGGGTTTTGCAACATTTTCTGTAATTAAAAAAGCTCTTGCAGCCTGTGAGGCATATGCTGTGCAAGTCTAGTATAAGCTACAAACAACAGTGCAAAATTGTGCTTTTACCCTAGATTGGATGAAACCATAAAAATCACTTCACAAATAACCTCACAATAAACATGGCAAAAAGTTTTATAACTACCGTAAGCACAATACGTTTTTTCAAAGAAATGATAATGGAATACAGCCACAAATGCTGAGTTGCAGGTTGTTTATTGGATAAATGTGGTGCATATAAAATAATTGCTGTGTTTTTGTGGGTAGATTGATTTCTGCAAATTGTTGAGAGCACACATTTGATAATTGAAAAAACGTTACAATTTTTGAAAAATCTTCTGTTTTTTGTGCACTCTTATGATGAAAACAGATGCGTTGTTGGAGAACAGGCAGACAGTTATCACTGCTTTCATCAATTTTGATGTTGCTGCATGTTGGTTTAGTACAGTGGTTCTCAACCTTTCATGGTTTGTGCCCCTTTGGCCCTTCAACTGGTGTATAATAAATATTGTTACATTTGGGTTTTGCAATATCACGGCAAAGCTATTAGTAAAAGCCTCTGCTTGTGGCCCCTGGAGAACCGCTCCATGGCCCTCAAGGGGGGCCGAGGGCCCCAGTTGAGAAACCCTGGTTTAGTAGATGTTGCACTTGCACAACTTTATACACCACACCAATAGCAGTGACATTTGAATGTTTTACATCATTTCTCTCAACCTTTCATTTTCTCCCATATAAGTTTGCATGCCAATGTCCATGTTTTGCTGAATATTGTAATATGTTCAAATTTTGCTGTTTTCATAGATGTTTCAACGAATCGTATGAGCAGGTGATGTCTACATGAATGACTAAAATTTCAGATACATGTGGAACAATTGTTGGTGTAGAGTTTAAATGAGATAGTGCTTATGCATGCCAAATTCTTTGCATTCATTTGTTATTTTGAATGTGCTAACGTTTATAATGCTGTAGTTAACTGCTTGCAGCACATTAGTCAAAATCATTTTTTACAATAGCAAGCAGTCACCCAGAATCCTGTGGCTATGTTACGCTTCGAAAGTTTGGTTAGTTGCACAGTGTCTTTCTAACAAATTTTTTCCATGGAGTTATGGTATGCTGCAAAAAGCGCAGTGATAATGTTTTTAAATTCTCTTCTGCAAAAAGCTCTGTGAAACATCTATTGTGTTTCAATTTCAGGATGTGTAGCTAATAGATGACCAACCAAGAAAAACCCTGTGTTTATCATAAACTGCTACACCCAAATTCCATGGTACTGTGGTATGATGACAACCTTCACAATAGCGTTGAGTGAGATGCTGCCTTCAACTAGCTACCATGGAAAGTAATAACTTATCTGATGACAAAGTGTTCATTTGCAAACTGAGTAATGACCACAGTTAGTCACATATGCTTAAGAACAAGCATCTCAAGCTTCTTTCAATTTTTCCTGTGTAAATTTATGATGTGCTTTACACATGTTCCATGCCATATATTGGTGATTGAGATTTCTGATGGAAACATTGAAGACTTTTAATGCATCGACTGATGTGAGTTTTCTTAAACACATAATAGCAAATTTGGCTTCAAAGTTTTTATGTTGCTTTTACTTCACTTTTATGAATGCATCCATGTTTTTTCTAGTGATGATATACCATCTGATTGTTCAACTTTGCTATAACATGTCATGGCCATGGACTTTTTATTATGGAGTGAGCAAGGTCAAGAAGAGTGTTCGATTTTGATAATAATTTCCAACATGTTCTTACTTGTGAGATATGCTGTTTGAAGAAATATACTACTAAAAATAGCTACATCCAAATATAGCCTACCTGCTGAAAGCCTTGCAAAGTATCTGATCCAAGCATTTGGATCAGGAACAGTTCTTAAAATTGGTGTTTTACTATATCAGTTAGAAGAGAATAGAGCACTGGAATGCAGGCTTGGTAAAATTGAAAAAACTTTGAGCATGTAATGAATCAATTGTGAAATTAACATGATGTTCATGCTTTAATAACTAGTCAATTCAAGAATTTGTTTATTAAATTGTATTGATTTGGATGTCATAAGCAAGCTGAGACAAAGCTGAAACATTTTAATAATAATGACACTCTTATGGTATTGACTACAGTTGCATAAAACTAGGAAATTATAGTCAAAACTTTACTTTTGTGTCCAATAATTATTTTTGTTGAATAGAATTTTGCAAACTTGGGATTTCTGAAAGAGCAGCAGTTCAGGCCAATTTTACATTACAGGAAGCTGTTTAAACAAATCTACAACATAGCAAGGAATTTTTCATGTGAGCATCAGTACACACTTTTCCAATGCAATGTTTCCTAATTTCTATTTTATACATTATGTATTGACATTTTTTGTCAAGGTTGGCTTTCAATACCATCTTTTAAAAAGTTCATACCATTACCATATGCTACGTGAAACTGAAAGGAATACAGTAGTACCACAAGTAAAGTGGATTTCAGACGATGCTAGAAGCAAAACAATTCGTTTACCATGCGATTGAAATATTTTTCTGCACCATATATAATCAGTCAGCCAAGATGCCTAACATATTCGAGAGATTACTCGACGGTACTGGTTAGGCCTAAGCACAACAGCATACGGCGGCTAATGCTTTCGCGGCCTATTTCCGAAACATTCCGAACAACACCGAATGTTCAAGGCATGAGCGTGGGAAAACTGCGCAGTACGCCAGTGCGCAACGACTCGTGTCTCTTTTTTCCCTGAGCATTATGGGTCAGACGTATGTTGCTCAGTTCTTGTGTGGTTGTCGGGTACGCAACAAATCAGCACATGAATTTGAAAAGCGTCGCATACCGCCATGCATACATGTAAGGCCTCAGTTCGAAGCTATTCGGCTGCAGTAGGCCTTTTTCTAACAGACTGGCATAGGTTTTTGTTTGTGCGAAACCAGTAAGAAGCATATTAGGGGCAATCTTGAAGAGGCGCTGTGTCTCACCATCGCGATGAGCAAGCTGTCATTTCGTGCTCGTGCGTTGGACGCTACGAAGCCTATGCCAATATACTACAAACATGAATTGTCGGACTTGCAGGATTATTCCGTGCTCAATCGAGCTGTGCCTCAAATGCCTTCTGGAATGGAAAAGGAGGAGGAAACGGTAGGTTTCCAACTGTGGTCTTTGTGCATTAGGCTACTGGTGTAGTGGCCGGTAGGTGGCGATGCTGGTCATAAGCTAATACAGTACTGAATGCTAATTGCTTGGGCTTTGGCATTTACGGCGTAATCTGTTCCTTACGTCGCGGGAATTTTTAACTGTAATTACTGTCACAACACCAAGTTGGTCATTTCCTTATGTGGTAAACATATAAGGTACTTTTTTTCTAAATGCAGTGCACCTTTACTGCATTATATAACAATGTGAATACATTCCTCTCATGCAACCCCATGCATTGACATGAAATCACATTTTGTACAACACCTAGGCCTATGCTTTGCCCCAACCAAGATGAATTATTTTCCATATCTTTGTAACTTCCCAAGCTACTACAGCCTAAAATATTTTATACCCCACACTTTCATTTGCTCAATTGTGAGAGCTTTACTCTCCTTTTCTCCTGAAATCTGCACTTCCACATGCACACCCTCTTCTTTGCCCTTGAATATTTACATGCTTTTTGGTTGTGTTATTAGGTTTGGTATTTGCAGAACAGCTAAGCTAACATTAAATCAGCATTTTATACTTCATTTTGTTTAAGGCCACTGGCTGTAAGGCCGACAGTCATGTGACAGTAATTCATGACTAGTGTGCGGTCAGTATTGTTTTTCTTCATGTCAAATACATTTTCGAAACGACCGAAAAAAATTAAGTCATTTTGGCCAATACGTTTGAAAATTTAGGCTAAAAAACACTGTCATGGTGAGTTTTAACACTTTGAGATCTGGTCTACGAATATATCATACCTGGATTTTGGCCTAAAACCAGTTTTCGGTTGCCTTAACAATGCCATAGCTCCTCCGCCAATTGCGCTAGAGAGCTGTTCAAGGTCTCAAACGGATCAGTAAGTCTTCTAGTCTGCACTCAAAAAAAAAATTTTTTGTTGGGGGTTACAGATTTTTTGTGAGTTACATCATAAGTGAAGTAGTTTTTGGGTCATTTTGGCTCATGNTACCTGGCCCAAGGCCCAACTGCTAGACCAAAGTATTTCGCTAAAGTTTTTATTGGAAATTAGGCTCGAGTCTGAGTCTTTTGAGCCTTTGATCGACTTTCTAGCGTTTCTGGTTCAAAACTTATCTTCTAAGATTAAAAAATTGGATTAATTAGTCAAATATTTTTATTACTTCAGATTATAACTTCTGAACCCGAAACCCAGCAGGTCATCCAAAGTATCAAAAGACTCGGATTGTAGCCCAGTTTCTAATAAAAACTTCAGTGAAATACTACCATCTAATGGTTTGGGGCCAGGCAAAGTGGGCCAAGGTGGACTAAAAGTCCTCCACTTTTGACGTCACTCACAAAAAATCCACACCACCAACCAAAAAATTTTTTCAAGTGCAGACTAGAAGACATGCTGTGTCTTTTAAGCCTTTGAATAGCTCTGTACCACTTTTGACGCCTGAGTTACGTGCGCACAAAGCCACATGTGATCTGGTTGTTTTGGTGCGAGAATTCACAAAAACAGCTGGGCGCCAAAGTGTTAACCCTTTAACGACCGCACGGGCCAATAAATTGGCTAGCAATTTTTTGGCCATAAATTGCCAGCTGCTAGAGCTAGAGAGCTGTTCAAACCCTCTACGGATTCAGCAAGTCTTCTAGTCAAAATCGAAAAAAAAATTTTCGGTTTCGGTGGAAGATTTTCTGCAGGTGATGTCACAAAGAGGACATGTTTTTCAAATTTTGGCCGGTCCTAGGCCCCAACGCATTGACCCATTCTTTTGGCTCAAAGTTTTGTTGAAAACTAGGTCAAAATCCGCGTCTATAGAGCCCTTGATTGACTTGCTGGCATATCTGTGGCCAAAATTACGGGCCAAAAACCCAGTTTTTGGCCTAATTCCTAACTTTTCAGAAAAAGCATAATTTGCCCTTTCAGGCCAAACTTTGGCCGGCCATAACTCAGCAGCAGATAGAGCTAGA